>ERZ1292625.1371-Hain-H41-01um-R1-1371-length-29471-cov-26_pt1 | contig 29471 bp, 27 predicted proteins | sample MGYA00564400_ERZ1292625 | MGnify/ENA primary metagenome ERZ1292625 (study PRJEB36523, sample SAMEA6512639) | groundwater metagenome | collected 2019-01-08 | study: AquaDiva: Metagenomics assemblies of 32 groundwater samples | reverse complement strand
CGTCGGCAAGGATCTTCTTGTGCATGGGGATTGTGGTCTTCACGCCTTCGATGATGAACTCGTCGAGGGCCCGCTGCATCCGCATGATGGCGTCATTTCTCGTATCGGCGTGCACGATGAGTTTGGCGATCATGGAATCGTAGTACGGCGGGATCACGTACTGGGTATAGGCCGCCGTGTCCACGCGCACGCCCGGGCCGCCGGGGGGATTAAAGGCGGTGATGGTGCCGGGAGAGGGGGTGAACTTCTCGGGACATTCCGCGTTGACCCTGCATTCTATGCTGTGCCCTGTTATCCTGATCTGGTCCTGCGTAAAGGACAGCGGCAGGCCCGCGGCCACCCGGATCTGCTCCTTCACAAGATCGATGCCCGTCACCAGCTCGGTCACGGGGTGCTCCACCTGGATCCTCGTGTTCATCTCCATGAAATAGAAGTTGCGGTCCTCGTCCATGAGGAACTCGATCGTGCCGGCGTTCCGGTACTTTACGGACCTGGCGAGGGCCACGGCCATCTCGCCCATGCGTTTCCGCAGGGGCCCGTCGACGATCACCGACGGCGCTTCTTCGACGAGCTTCTGGTGCCTGCGCTGGATCGAGCATTCGCGCTCACCGAGGTAAACGGCATTCCCCTTCTCGTCGGCCATGAGCTGCACTTCGATGTGTCTCGGCTGGGTGATATATTTTTCGATATAGACGTCGGCGTTGCCGAAGGCGGCGAGGGCCTCCGATTGGGCCATGACGAAGGCGGAACTGAAATCCGCCTCTTCCATCACCACGCGCATGCCCTTGCCGCCGCCCCCCGCCACCGCCTTGACAATGACCGGGAAGCCGAGCTCCCGCGCGATCTCGACGGCGGTCCCCTCTTCGGTCACCACGCCGTCGCTGCCCGGGAGAATGGGCACGCCGGCCTTCTTCGCCGTCTCCCGGGCCTGGGCCTTGTCGCCCATGAGCTTGATGCTCTCGGGGCTGGGTCCTATGAACCGGATGCCCGCGGAATTGCATACTTCCGCGAAGCTGGAGTTCTCGGCCAGAAAACCGTAGCCGGGGTGAATGGCCTCGGAATCGGTGATCTCGGCCGCGCTGATGATGCTCGGAACGTTGAGGTAGCTGTCGGCGCTCTTGGGCGGACCGATGCAGACGCTCTGGTCGGCGAAACGCACGTGGAGGGAATTGGCGTCGGCCGTGGAGTGCACGGCAACGGTTTTAACGCCCATTTCCTTGCACGCCCGGATGATGCGCAGCGCGATCTCGCCGCGATTGGCGATCAATATTTTTTTAAACACTCATGCACCTCGACCGTAAATTTCACTTCTCACCTGCAACATCAACCCGTGCTACGCGGGCTCGATCACGAAGAGGGCCTGGCCGTATTCAACAGGCTGGCCGCTCTCGACGAGGACCTGGACGATCTTCCCCACCGTCTCCGACTCGATCTCATTCATGAGCTTCATGGCCTCAATGATGCAAAGCACCTGGCCCTTCTTCACGACGTCGCCGACCTCGACATAGGCGGGCTTGTCGGGAGAGCTCGCGCGGTAAAAGGTGCCGACGATGGGCGACGTGACCTTGATCTGGTTCGTCTTCACGGGCTCGGGGGCCTTTTCCGGCGCCGGCTTTCCCGGCTCCAGGACCGCCGGAGCCACAATGGCCGCAGGCGGATACTCCATGCGCGGCATGGCGGGATGGAACGTGACGTCTCCGCCCTTGCGGATCCTCACTTTGGCGCCGGAGCGTTCGATCTCCAGCTCCGAGATGTCGGTGTTTTTGAGCATCTCGATCAGTTCTTTCAACTCTTTGAGGTTCATGATTGCTCCTTTAATGCGTAAAAAATTGAAAAATGAAAATTGGAAATTTAAAATTGAAAATTAAAAAAAATGAAAGTTTCCAATCTTCGACGTTCAGTTTTCAATCCGGCATTCTCCGAATGCCGTCTGCCTACTGCTTCACCCGTTCGATGAACGTGCCGGTGCGGGTATCGACCTTGATAACGTCCCCCTCATTCATATAGAGCGGCACCTTGACCACGGCGCCCGTCTCGAGGGTGGCGGGCTTGGAGCCGCCCGAGGCCGTGTCTCCCCTGACGCCGGGGTCGGTCCTCGCGATCTTCAGTTCCACGAACATGGGGACCTCGATATTGATCGCCGCGCCCTTGTGGTAGAGGATCTTTATTTCCATGTTCTCTTTGAGATAGCTGATGCTGTCTCCGAGCTGCTTCTCGCTCATGGACGTCTGCTCGTAGCTGCTCGTGTCCATGAACACGCGGTCCTTGTCCGCCGCGTAGAGGTACTGCATGGTCTTTTCTTCCAGCTCGGGCACGCCCACCTTCTCACCGGACCTGAACGTCCGGTCAATCACGTTTCCCGACTTGAGACTTTTCATCTTGGTCCTCACGAACGCTCCGCCCTTGCCGGGCTTCACGTGCTGAAATTCCACGATCACGTAGGGCTCGCCTTCGAGCTCGATCTTTAATCCGTTTCTGAATTCCGTTGTTGATACCGGCAATGCTTGTATCCTCCCTTTCGTCGTTCACTGATTGATGTTTCGTTTAACGCTCTCGACTCCTGAGACGCTATAAACTCTTCAGGCTCTCCAACTCTTTCGGCAGCGTCGTCAACACCTTCGCGCCGTTTTCCGTTATGTACACCATGTCCTCGATTCGTACGCCTCCCCAGCCGGGGATGTACACGCCGGGTTCCACGGTAAAGACCATGCCCTGGCCGACCTTCTCCCTGGACAGCGCCGAGAGGGACGGACCTTCGTGCACCATCAGGCCGGCGCCGTGGCCCGTAGCGTGGCCGAAATGCTTTCCCTGGCCCGCCGCGGTGATGAGCTCCCGCGCGGCCTTGTCCACGGATTTGCACGGAACGCCGGGGCGCGCCGTTGCTATTGCCGCCTGCTGGGCCCGGAGAACAAGATCGTGGATCTCACGCTGCCTCGGCGTCGGTTTGCCGACGCTGAGGGTCCTCGTGATATCACAGAAGTATCCGTCCGCTTCGGCCCCGAAGTCGATGGTGACAAGGTCTCCCTGTTTGATGCGGCGGTCCGAGACCGAGGCGTGGGGCATTGCGCCGTTTCGGCCCGACGCCACAATGGGGTCGAAGGCGGCCTTGCGGGAGCCCTTTTCCCTCATGAGGAATTCCAGTTTTAGTCCCAGTTCACGCTCAACGGCCCCCGGTCTTATGTATTTCTTCAGCTCACGGAAGGACCCTTCGGCCCTGGCAATGGCCTTACGGATGCTTGCCAGTTCTTGTTCGTCCTTCCGCTGCCTGAGTTCACCCACGAGGTCCCGGTACCCTTTGAGCCGGAGGCCCGGCTGCCTCAGCTTTTTGATCCTGTCGAGCGTAAGAGAGGACTCATCGAACCAGAGCGTGTCGGCGCCGACGCGCGCTGCCGTGTCCCGGACCGCCCGCGCCCAGTCCGTTTTCTGGATGACGACGGCGATGCCCGACGCCTCCCTGCGCGACTGGAGCCGGTACCGGAAATCCGTGATGAGAGAGGACCTGCCCCCGGTCACCAGCACGGACCCCGAAGATCCGGTGAAGCCGGTGAGATAGCGTACGTTCTCCTGCCGGGTCACGAGCAGGGCCGAGATGCCCTTTTCTTTCATGAGCAGCCGGAGCCGGAGCATGCGACCGCGTTCCGGTCTCTTCATCGTTTCTTTTCAGCGCCGCTCTTGATGATGCCGACGGCGGCCCTCAGCGCCAGGAGGTAGCTGTCGGCGCCGAAACCCGTGATCTGTCCCGCGGCAACACCGGCTATGTACGAGTGTCTCCTGAACTCCTCCCGTTTGTAAACATTGGAGATGTGCGTCTCCACCGCGGGGATGCCCGTTGACGACAGCGCGTCGCGGAGCGCCACGCTCGTATGGGTGTATGCGCCGGGATTGATCACGATGGCCTGGTAGACGCCCATGGCGTCCTGGATCTTTTGCACGAGCTCGCCCTCGTGGTTCGACTGGAAGAAAGAAACGTCCGCTCCCAGTTCCCGGGCCAGGGCCGTGATCCGTCCGTTGATGTCGTCAAGGGTGAAGGTCCCGTAAATATCGGGCTCCCGCTTGCCGAGCAGATTAAGGTTTGGACCGTGAATCACCAGGATCTTCATGATACCCCCCCCGGGAAAATAAAAAACTGCCGGGAGCCGCAGGCCGCTTGGGCAGTTTGTTCGATCGGACGCAGGCGCGAGGAACAAATCGGTTCAGAACTCTTTGAGCAATTTGGGCACCGACATCCTGAGGAGGAACCTCCCCTTTCCGAAGTTTCCCTCGGGCTTGATGACGAGCACGATAAAGTAATCGGCGTTGAGCCGGCGAAGCATGATCATGGCCTTCTCGGCGATGACCGTGACTTCCTTGGTGGAGCCCATGCGCGCCGCCTGAGACCCCTTTTCGATCTCTTTGAGGAGCGTGGAATATTCAACGGTCATGGACTGGAGGTCCATTTCGCTGCTGACGGTGTACTCTTCCACCGGGATGCCGTCAGTCCCGACAACGAGAGCGCCGAGCGCCCCTTCCGTACCGTTCACCACTTCTTTCAGGATATCGGAAAAGGGCATCTATTTCTCCTTTATGATGTTTTTAAGCCACTGCTCCAGGCGGCCGATGGTCTGTTTTTTCCTCGGTGACAGGGAAGCGGCCGACGGCTGCATTTCGCTCTGCGGCCGATACTCCTGCGGTTCGAATCCGCCTCCGCCGGCATCAAGGGGAAGGGTCTGCGGGAATTCCTCCCTCCGGGGAGCTTCGAACCCGCCGAAGGCATCTGCAGCCGGAGACGCGGACTCAGGTTTTTCAGTCCACGACGCCTGCTCCACAGGCGGTACAAAGGGTCCGGGCTCCAGATCCACGCCCCCCGATGGAACGGACGGACCTGCCATGGCGCGGACCTGGTCCAATTTGGCCTGGATGGCCCTGTTTTCAGGGTTGTCGGCCAGCATCCGCTCATAGATGTCTATGGCTTTTTCATAAAAGCCCTGAGTGATATAGAGCTCAGCCAGCGTGTTGGTCGTAAAGTCGTCGGTTGTACTTTCAGCCGGCCGGGGTGCATCCTGTCCAGCCCTCTCGATGGCGGGAAAGGCCTCGCCGGTCCCCGCCCCTTCTCCCGTGAACAATGCACCGGCATTGCCGCGGGGCAGGGCCGGGGCCTCGACAGGGGCCGGCTGATAGGGTTCACCGGGGAGCGTGAATCCAGGGGACCGTTCTTCACCGGCTTGAAAGGGCTGTGGGCCCCTTTCAGCGAGAAAATCCAGTCCCCCTGCTATTGCGCTCCCCGCGCGCGCCGCAGGTTCAAGAGGTTCGACCACGAGGACCTCTTCCGGAACCTCCCGTTCCCCTTCTGCTGATGAGGGGCGGGGCAGGGGCGCTGCCGGCCGTGGGACTTCTGTTCCCCCTGTTGGCCGCGAAGGAGGGGCCGGCTTCGGTTTTGCGGTCTGATCCGGCGCCGCCGGCGGCTTGGGCTTCAGAATCCGCTCTTTAACAGGCTTGCCCGCCGCAAGGTCCGCGACCAGAGACGCGGTCTCCTCGTCTTTGGGGTTGAGCGAAAGCGCGACCTTGTAATGGGTAAGCGCGTCGCCGCTCTTCCCCTGGAGGGCATAAATCTCCCCCAGCTTTTTCTGGGCGAGGAGATTGTCGGGAATGGCCTTTACGACCTCTTCGAACTCTTTTTGCGAACCGGCAAGGTCGCCCTTTTCGAGGAGCAGCCTTCCCAGGAATGATTTGGCTGTAACGTACCCGGGGTTGTGTTTAAGCCCTTCTGAGAGCACATGGATGGACATCTCGATGTCCCCCGCCTTTTTGTACTCCTCGGCAAGGGGGACAAACAGCTTGGACTTGGGGTCCTTTGAGATACGCTCCGTCAATTTGACTATTTCGGAGGTGTCTTTATCCATAGGGTTAGTAGTTCACTCGCGAGCCTCTGGATCATCGGCAGCGAACACGGAGAAACACGGCTTATCGAAGAAACTTCCGCACTTTTGAGAGCGTAAATCATTCCCTGACGATGATGGTATAAAGCCACGATTAATAGTCGTTCAGCGCCCTATTTTCTCACGGAGTTTACTGTGTCCGATGCAAAAATTTTACCAAAAACAGGCGATGAAAGTCAAGGTGAAATCCTTTATTTTTGCAATAGTTCCGCAACGTTGTCCAGAATACGCGCGGCCACTTCTGATTTTTTCATGAGCGGCAGATCAGTAACGGCTCCCGAGCGGTCAAGGACGGTCACGGCGTTGGTGTCCGTCCCGAAGCCGGCCCCCTGCCGCGTGATGTCGTTCACGACGATCATATCGAGATTTTTCTGTTTGAGCTTCTGTCGGGCGTTCTGGATGACCGAATCGGTCTCAGCGGCAAAACCCACGAGCAGGCGCTTGCCCGGCGTCCTGCCCAGTTCGAGGAGAATATCCTCGGTCCGCTCGAGCCGGAGCACCTCGGGCGCCGATTCTTTCTTGATCTTGCCTTCTGACCGTTCAGCGGACCTGAAGTCGGAAACCGCCGCGGCCATGATCACCACCCGGGCCTTTCCCGCGCTGTCCATGACGGCACGGCGCATCTCGGCGGCCGTTGTGACGCTCACGTGAGACACCCCCCAGGGCGGAGTGAGCTCCGTGGGACCGCTGATCAGGATCACGTCCGCGCCCCGGTTCCGCGCTGCTTCCGCAAGGGCAAAGCCCATCCTGCCCGTGGACGGGTTGCTTATGAACCGAACAGCGTCGATGGGCTCGCGGGTAGGGCCGGCGGTTATGAGGACCGTAACTCCTGCGAGGGAGCGTGGAGAAAGGGCCGAAGCGACTTCTTGAACGATTCGTTCGGTTTCCGCAAGCCGTCCCTGACCAATGGCGCCGCAGGCAAGCGGACCTTCCTCCGGGTCTACGAACCGCACGCCCTGTTCCCTGAGGAACCCGATATTTCGCTGTACAACGGGGTTCCGGTACATCCGGTCGTTCATGGCGGGAGCGATCACCAGGGGACACTCCAGCGCCAGGAGCGCCGACGTCAATGCATCGTCGGCGATTCCGGCCGCAAGCTTGCCGATAACGTTTGCCGTGGCCGGCGCAATGACCGCGAGGTCCAGGCCCTCGGTGATGGCGATGTGGCCGATGTCCGATCGCCCGCTGTCGCGGAATTCATCCCACAGGACCGGGTGCCGGCTCAGGGTCAGGAACGTCATGGGCGATACGAAATGGGCGGCATTTTTCGTCATGGCCACGCGTACCGAGGCGCCCTCCTCCTGGAGCCGCCGCAGGATGTCCAGGGCCTTGTACGCCGCGATGCTGCCGCTCACGCCGAGCATGATTTTTTTCCCGGATATCATCATCCTTAGTCAGTTAAGAATCAAATTCTACCCAAAATGAAAACAAAATTCAGCCACGAAGGTACCGAGACACGTAAATGCAATGCAGAAGTCAAATTGCAAAATGCAAATTGCAAAATTGTGGTATGGCCCCAGGCCATGATTTATATTTTTTCATTTTGACTTTTGCATTTTGCACTCTTCATTTTGCATTCATCAGACTTCGCGCCGACCCGTCTTCGTGGCATATTTGGTTCCGGCCTGTCTGCGTGCGGACACGCACAGGCAGGCTTGTCCGGGTCAGGAATGGTCCGTCCTTATTCAGCGGGCTGTTCCGGCCCCTGCTCTTCCTCGTCTTCCTCGCTCACGTCCTCGGTTTCCGCTCCCGCTTCCACGGGTCCGGCCGCTCCCGGCTCCTCGCCGGCCTCTTCGTCCTGGGCCTCCGAGAGATAGACGCTCAGTTCCTTGCGGATCTCCTCTTCTTTGGCCGAAAGCTCTTCCTCCAAACGCGCTTTTTCCTGCTGTTTCTGGAACTCCTCTTTGGCCGCTTTGGCCCCATCTCCCACGATCACCCTGAGCCGGCCCGCCACCGACTCTTCAAGGGCGATGGTAGAGTCCTTGATCGACCTGGTCATAACCTGTACGGGCCCTCCGGCGGACAACTGCCGCACCCGCTGCGAGGCCACGTGTACCAGCCGGAATTTGGAATCAGCCATATTCTCTCTCAGCTCTATGGGGAGAGAAATGATATCCAGTGCCTGTAGCATTGTTCTATGCCTCCTTAAATGGTTTTAAGCCGGTCCTTCGCTCTGCTGCAAAAGTTCCCCTATCCACGACGGGTCGATATTCTTGGTCCGACAGCGATCGGCGATGATGATCGCTTTCAGTTCACTGAGCGCCCGGTCGAAATCCCGGTTCGCGATGATATAGTCGTACAGAGCATAGTCCCTGATCTCATCCCGGGCCCTGAGCATGCGTTTCCCTATCTCCGCCTCGTCGTCGGACTTGCGGTTGCGGAGCCTCTCTTCAAGAATGTCCAGAGAGGGCGGCATGATGAATATGAACAGGGCCGACGGGAATTTCCCCTTGATCTGCTTGGCGCCCTGAGTATCGATATCAAGGATCACATCGATGCCCCGGCTCGTCATGTCATCAAGGACCCGCCGTGACGTGCCGTAGAGGTTGGAATGCACCTCTGCCCATTCGGCAAAGTCCCCGGCGCCGATCATGCTCCGGAACCGCTCCTGGGTAACGAAAAAGTAGTCCCTGCCATCGATCTCCCCGGGGCGCGGTTTCCGCGTCGTGTATGAGATCGAATGGGTAAGGTTTGCGAGGGAGGCGGTAAGCGCTTGGCACAAAGTCGTCTTGCCGGCCCCCGAGGGCGCCGAGACCACGAAAAGCAGCCCGCTTTTCCTTTTCATTTCACGTCTCCCCCGGAAAACCTCAGCATGAGGGTTTCCACCTGCACCGCGGAGAGAATGACGTGGTCGCTGTCGGTGATGATGATGGCCCTCGTTTTTCTCCCCTGAGTGGCGTCAATCAGCATGCGGCGCTCCCTGGCCTCTTCCTTGAACCGGCGCATCGGGGCGGATTCAGGCGAAAGGACGGCAACGACCTTTTGCGCCATCACCATGTTTCCGTAGCCGATGTTCACCAGGAGGTTCGGCATCCGATCATTCAATGTTCTGCACCTGCTCCCGGATCTTTTCGAGTTCCGCCTTGATGGTCACCGCGTTCATAGATATCTCCGCATCCATGGCCTTGGAGGCGATGGTGTTTGCCTCCCTGCCCATCTCCTGCAGGAGGAAATCGAGTTTCCGGCCCACCGCCTCCCGCGAAGCATCCTCCACCATGGAGCGGAACTGCCGGATGTGGCTGTCCAGGCGCGTCAGTTCTTCGGTTACGTCCGTCCGCTCCGCGAGAAAGGCGATCTCCTGTGCAAGCCGGGCCGGATCAGGCTGCGCACCGACAAGCCTGTTCACCGCATCGGCAATTCTCTTCCGGGCATGGTCCACCGTGGCAGGGGCCAGCGATCGGACGGCGGCCGTCAAGCGCTCTATTACGGCAAGACGCTCGCTGATGTCACGGGCCAGCGCGGCCCCCTCGGTTGCCCGCATGGCCTGCAGGTCGGCCATGGCGTCGGCAAGTCCCCGGGAAAGGACCTGCCAGAGCGACTCCACGTCCTCCCTTGTTTCTTCGCGGGTGATAAGGTCCGGGAAAACGCCGAGCAGGAGGGCCAGATCAACCTCGCCGGAAAGGGAGAGCCGTTCCTTGAGCCCCTTGAGGTGCCCCGTGAGTTTCTCCGCCAGCTCGTAGTCAAGAGCGAGCGCGCCCGGCTTTTCACCGTTCCCGTTGCGCGAGATGGAGAGGTCGAACCGCCCCCGGGAGAAGCGCTCCTGCACTGCCTTCTTGAGCCGGGGCTCCAGGACGGCGAGATCCCTCGGCGTTCTTGCCTGGACGTCGATATAGCGGTTATTCACGGAGCGGATTTCTATGGTAAAGACGCTGTCCGCCGTCCGCGCTTCCTTCCGACCGTATCCCGTCATGCTGCATATCACCGGCGCACCACCCTCGTGTATGGTTGACAATACTACTCTACACCGCGGGAATTGTCAAACTTCCCGTCCTTCATTCTCCGGCCTATCTTAAGACGGTCATGAAGCTCTCATCGGCCTTCGGCGCAAAATGGAACGTTCTGACATAAAGGCCCCAGAGGAAACGCACCTCGACGTTCCATCCGCGCAGCGTGCTGATGCCCATCCTGCGCCGCTCTTCATCGCGCCTGATGACGAAGTCGTCCGCGGTGAGGGGCAGGTCGAGTTCTTTGGCCTTGGCGACGAGGTCATGCAGGATTTCCTCGTCTTTGAGCACCTGTGCGACGCTGGCCTTGATGGACATGGTGTCCTCCATCCGGGCATAATCCATGTACAGGGGGACGACCTTCAGCGCAACGTGCGCAACAAGAAACAGGACCAGAAACCAGAGGTACACCTTGAGCCTGGTCCCTCCCCTCTCGGTCAAAAGAGTGTGCATGATGGCTCCTCCTGCGGCGGTTATTTGATGAGACTTCCGATCCGCTCCCACCGGACCCAGCGGTCGTTCCCGTCCCACGACCAGTAGATGATGAGCGCCCTGCCGATGATCTTGTTGAACTTTACGAAGCCCCAGACGCGGCTGTCCTGGCTGTTGTCCCGGTTGTCCCCCATGACGAATACGGACTCCAGGGGCACCAGTTTCGGACCGAAATTATAGCCTCGCTGGTCGTGGAGATACTGGAGCCGATGCTGTACCGTACCCAGCTGCTCCTCGTACATTTTCGGTTTTGCGGCGAAAGCCATTCCCGTCTCTTCATCGGAATTGCTGGAAACCCCTTGCTCAGATACGGGCACGGTCTGGTCATTAATGAAGAGCCTGCCGTCGATGATCTGAATCTTGTCACCGGGAAGCCCGATGACGCGCTTGATGAAGTTTTTCTGTTCGTTTTCGGGATATTTGAAAACGATGATCTCACCCCGTTTCGGCTCTTTCCCGCTGAAGATCCGGGAGTCCGTAAAGGGGATCCGCGGCCCGTACACGAATTTGTTCACGAGCAGGTGGTCGCCGATGGTGAGCGTGGGGATCATGGAACCCGAAGGGATCTTGAACGCCTCTACCACGAACTGGCGTATGAACAGGGCCACTACTGCCGCGATAAGAAACGGTTCTATCCATTCCTTATAGAACGATTTCTTCCGTATGTCGGTCCGTATTTCCTGCTGTTCTCCTGACATCATTCCTCCTGTAAAAGCATATTCTCAATGCAAAAGGCAGAATGCAAAGTGCAAAGTGCAAAAGGAAAAGCTTAGATCATTTTGACTTTTACATTTTGCAATTTGCCTTTTGACTTCATTCCCTGTCAATCTCCCACCTTGAGCACGGCGAGAAAGGCTTCCTGGGGGAGTTCGATGCTCCCGATCTGTTTCATCTTCTTCTTGCCTTCCTTCTGCTTCTCCAGGAGCTTTCGCTTTCTCGTAATATCGCCGCCGTAGCACTTGGCGGTCACGTTTTTCCTGAGCGGTTTTACGGTCTCGCGCGCGATGATCTTGGCCCCTATGGCGGCCTGGATGACAACTTCGTAGAGCTGGCGGGGAATGACCTCTTTCAATTTTTCCGAAAGCTGCCTGCCGCGGACCGCGGACTTATCACGGTGCGTAATGAGCGACAGCGCGTCCACGGGCTCGCCGTTCAGGAGCATATCGAGCTTCACGAGGTCCGACTCCACATATCCGGAGAGCTCGTAATCCATCGAAGCGTACCCCTTGGTGAGGGACTTGAGCCTGTCGTAGAAGTCCATGACGATCTCGTTCAACGGCAGCTCGTAGCTGATGAGCACGCGGTCCTTCGTGATGTAGCTGATCTCCTTCTGGACCCCCCGCCGTTCCTGGCACAGGGCAATGAGCGGCCCTACATAGCTCTCGGGGGTGATGATCGAAGCGTTAATGAAGGGCTCTTCGATCCGCAGGATGTCCTGGATATTCGGGAGCCTGGCCGGGTTGTCCACCATGACGAGCTCGCCGTTGTTTTTCGTTACCCGGTAGATCACGGTGGGCGCCGTGGGTATGAGGGCGAGCTTGAATTCCCGCTCGAGCCGCTCTTTGATGATGTCCATATGAAGCAGCCCCAGGAAACCGCAGCGGAACCCGAAGCCGAGAGCGAGGGAGGTCTCCGGCTCGTAGGTGAAGGACGAGTCGTTCAACCGGAGCTTTTCCAACGCGTCCTTGAGGTCCGCGTAATCGTCGCTGTTCATGGGATAAAGACCGGCGAAGACCATGGGCTTTACTTCCTTGTAGCCCGGCAGCGGCTGCGCCGCGGAACGCTCGGCATCCATGATGGTATCGCCGATCTTTGCGTCGGCCACCCGCTTGATGCCGGCGATGATATATCCCACATCGCCCGGGGAAAGTTCACTTGTCTGGGCCATCTTGGGGGTGAACACCCCTACGGACTGGACCTCGTATACTGCGCCCGTGGACCAGAGCTTGATCTTCTGTCCGGGCCGTACGGCCCCGTCGACGACCCGCACCAGGACGACAACACCCTGGTACGTGTCGTACCATGAGTCGAACAGGAGCGCCCGGAGAGGAGCATTCTCGTCGCCCGCCGGCGCCGAGACCGTTTTTACGACGGCTTCCAGAATTTCCCTTGTGCCGATGCCCTCCTTGGCGCTCGCCGGAATAGCAGAGGAGGAATCGAGGCCGATGACGTCTTCGATCTGCTGCTTGGTGTCTTCGATATGCGCGCTCGGCAGATCGATTTTATTGATCACCGGGATGATGTCGAGGTTGTGATCAAGGGCCAGATAGACGTTTGCAAGGGTCTGCGCTTCAACTCCCTGCGACGCGTCCACCACGAGGAGCGCGCCCTCGCAGGCGGCCATGCTTCGGGAGACTTCGTACGTAAAATCCACGTGGCCGGGCGTGTCAATGAGGTTCAAGACGTAGTCCTGTCCGTCCGAGGCCCGATAGTTCAGGCGCACGGCGTGGGCCTTGATGGTAATGCCCCGTTCGCGCTCCAGATCCATGTCGTCCAGCACCTGGTCTCTGCCCGCGGCCGCCATCTCGCGGTCGGAGAGCGCCCCGGTGAATTCCAGTATCCTGTCGGCAAGGGTCGACTTGCCGTGGTCGATATGGGCGATAATGCAGAAGTTTCTGATATTCTTGCTCGTCATAACGCGTAGTCAGTTACAAATAAAATTCTTCTCAAAATGGGAAGAATATTTCTTCAATGTCTTGATTTTTACCGCAATTTTGCAATTTTCAATTTACAATTTGCATTTTACAATTCCGGCTTGTCCGGGTTAGGGAATTCAGCCACGAAATGACACGAATGTTCACGAAAAAAAACAATACGGCAACGTCTGAGGGTAACGAAGCCCGTTTCGTCCGGCGGTAACGTCGTTCGGCTTTGGACGTTACCGTAACCGAACTCCGATACGGGCCTCGTAACCGTGACCGTCTAACGAACCACATGAACGTTCGCGTCTGTTCGTTCGTGGAAAAATTATTTCATCGATTCTGTCCTCTGGAGCGCTACAGCGGCCGCCCCCACTATGCCCGCGTCGTCACCGAGCGCGGACGGCACGATCAGGACGCGCTCTGCGGGAAACCGGAAGGCCCGCTTCATGATCTCCCGGCGCGCGGCGTCGATGAACAACGGCCAGGCATCCTTCACTCCCCCGCCGATCACGATCATTTCAGGATTAAAAATATTGATCAGGCTGGCCATGCCGATGCCGAGGTAACGCCCCGTCTCTTCCATGACCCGGAGAGCAAACGAGTCTCCCTCATGCGCGGCATGGTATATCTCCTCGGCGGTGACCGTTTTGTGGTGCGCCTGTTCTCCCGATGTTTCCCGGTAGCTTTGAACAATGCCGCGGGCGGAAGCGTACATCTCGAGACACCCCGTATTGCCGCAGCCGCAGGGCCTGCCTTCAGGCTCGAGCGTCATGTGACCTATCTCGCCCGCCATGCCGTCTGCGCCGTGCCATATTTTGCCGTCCAACACGATGCCGCCGCCCACGCCCGTTCCCAGGGTGATGAGGATCATGCTCCGGGCGGTCCGCCCTGCGCCCCGCCATTGCTCGCCGAGCGCGGCGGCGTTTGCGTCATTCTCGATGAACACGGGCATCGAGAGCGCCGCCTCCAGTTCCGCTTTCAGCGGAAGATTATTCCAGTCGGGGAAATTCGGCGACTTGACGACCACGCCCTTTTCGCCGTGGATGATGCCCGGCGCTCCCACGCCTATGGCCGTGACTTCGTAACCCTGTTGAACCGCCAACGCGCGCTGTTTCCGGATGCTTTCAATGAGCCGTACCATGACGGTAGCTTTACCGTCAGCCGCATGCGTGGCCTCTTTGTGCTTTGACAGTATTTCACCGTCGTGAGTGAGAACGGCGGCCCGTAAGTTTGTTCCGCCGAGGTCCACGCCAAGCACCGCACGGCCCACGCTTAATCCTCCATAACATTCGGAAAGTAAAGGATATTCATGAATATCCCGGTATACTAACATATTAATTTTTAAATGTAAACAATTTATTGTCCCGCTTAGTCATCCCTCAGTTGCGGGGCAGATGGCCTGTCCGGCCGGGCTCGCGGGAGTATCAGCAGGCTTCTGAAAAACACCGGAAAACAGAGTAACTGTCATTCTGAGCACAGCGAAGAATCTCGTCTTTTTAAATACCTGAGATCCTTCACGGAGCCTGCCCTGAGCGGCAAGGCGAGACCCTTCGCGTCGCTCAGGGTGACAAACAGTGAAGGGTTCAGAGCTTGCCCTGAGCAAAGCGAAGGGATGACACCTGAAAATACTTTTTCAGCGGCCTGTCAGAGCGTAACGATGAGATATATCCAGTTTGCGAGCACGAGGGCTGCTGCGATGCCGCGTGACCGGGTTTTCTCCCTTTCCGAGAGGGAAAAAACCAATCGGGGGATGTGAAACAGGAGCGTTACGACGCTGTAGCCGAAAAATAGCGCCGCAGCTATAAAAACGGCGGCCGCAAGAGGGTTCGTGAAGAGAGCTGCCGATACAGCGCCATGGGAAAGGTGAACAACGGAACGGGTGGAGCCGCATGTGGGGCACGGGAGGCCGGTCAGTCCCTTGAATATGCAGGCGGGAAGGAGTCCTATGACCGGCAGGAACCGGCCCGCCAGGAGCGCAAGCAGGCCGATTCCCCCGTAAATGACACCGAATTCGATCTGACCGGGTGTGCGTTGTTTAAGCGAGACGCGCATGATGAAACGAACAGGTCACCGGGTTGATGTGCCCGCTCTCCCGTTGACTCTCCAAAAGAGAGCGGAAAAGCAAGCAGTTGAAATTTTGCAATGACCGGGCGGTCTCAATGGGAAATTCGCGACATGGTTCCCAGTGATGCAGCCAGGATACCCAGCGCGACGACAGCGGCAATCAGGCCGCAGCAGAGCGCGAGCGGGAAGAGTTCGGCAAAGGCGGCCTTGCCCCCGCTTGTTTCATGGGCTTCCTTAAGGCCGATGATGATGAGCACCATGGACCAGACCGCGGTTATAAGGCTGCCGCAGATCGGGATAACCATAAAAAGATAGGCGCTGTTGCTGTACGCAACGGCCCGGAAGGTCGCTTCAAAACCGGCCTTGGCGCCCTTGACCATCATGAGGCACAGGTGGACGATCCCCGACCAGATAAAGAGCCACAGGATAATAAAAATCGGAACAACGACGGCCAGGACCGCGATGCCAAGTCCCTGAAACATGTCGTACCCCGGTGCGGCACGCATCTCCGCGGGGATGTAGCTTTGCATGGTTCCCTGAAAGAGAATCTGCCACACGTAGGAAACCATGGTGCTTACCATGCCGACAATGAGAGCGTAGAGCAGTGGATCGGCGAGCCCCCCGGTTACGGGCATTTTCCGGAAAAAAGCCGAGGGGGCAAAGAGCGATTCTTTGACCGTCTTAAAGATCCCTCCCAAAAAACCGTGCGTCTCCCGGTCTTCCCAGGGGGTCTTCTCCCTCCCCCCTGCGTTGGGAACGGTTTCCGTTATCCTTCCCCCGCAGTGCCGGCAGAACAGTTGGCCTTCGGTTATCTCCTTGCCGCAGTGTGGACAGAACATATGACCTCCTGTTTAAAAGATAGGATACATGATGTACGATTCATGATGCATGATAAAAGAGGTGTTTGTATCCTGTATCCTGCATCAGGCCTGCCTCCCGCACTCGCTCGGGTCGCCCTTGATCTTCTCAATGGCGTGAGGAAGGGCGGGAAGAATCACGGACAGGTTCTCCCGCACGGCCTTCGGGCTGCCGGGAAGGTTCACGATCAGGGTCTGCTTCCGGATCCCTGCAACGGCCCTGGAGATCATGGCGTGAGGGGTTTTTTTGAGGCTCTCGGCCCGCATGGCCTCGGACATGCCCGGAAGTTCACGCTCGATGACTTCCCGTGTTGCTTCAGGCGTCACGTCACGAGGAGCCACGCCCGTGCCGCCGGTGGTCACGATCAGGTCGAAGGACCCGGAATCGGAAAGCCGCCTGAGCGTCGCGGCGATGAGGGCCTTCTCGTCAGGCAGTATTTCATAGTGGTCGACGGAGGCCCCAATCGAAGAGATCATCTCGTTGATGAGCCTTCCGCTCTCATCCTGCCGCTGGCCTGCGGAGCCCTTATCGCTCAAGGTGATTATTGCGGTACGGATCATGATTTTTTCGTAAGCTACTACGCCGGATCCAAATCGGGCAGCCACGCAGGGCTGCCCCCTACTCTTCCGTCGTCCCTCGTCCCGATGCTTCCGGGCTGTTCACGACGACCCTGTTCCTGCCGGAGCGCTTTGCCTCATACAGCGCGTGGTCCGCTGCATTCACGAGGTCGTGAGGCGGGCCCGAGGCATAGATAGACACGCCGATGCTGATTGTAATATGTATGGGGCTTTCATGTCCAGGGAATTCTTTTGCCTGGACCCTTTTCCGGAGCGTCTCCGCCTTATGGACAGCGCCATCGAGATGAGTATCGGGCATGACAATGAGAAACTCTTCGCCGCCGTAGCGGGCAATGGTGTCCGTTTCGCGCACGCCCTCTTTGAGCAGCTTGGCGATCTCGCGGAGAACGGCGTCGCCCGCCAGGTGTCCGTACCGGTCGTTCAGATCCTTGAAATGGTCGATGTCGATCATCATGAGCGACAGATAGGCGTATTTTCGGCGATTGTAACGCTTGGTCTCCTTGTAAAGGATCTCGTCGAAATGACGGCGGTTGTAGACCTGCGTGAGGCTGTCGGTAATGGCGATCTGGGAGAGGAGTCTGTTGGCGGCAAGGAGTTCCGCGGTTTTTTCCTCAAGCTCATGTTCAATCTTGACGCGTTCGGTGATATCGCGAATGACCTCGACAATGTAGACCACACGGCCGTTGTCGACAATAGGCGCGCAGATGCTGTGGAGATGCCTTGCTTCGCCGGTGGGAAGCGTCAGCTTGCATTGGTATTCACAGATTTTGCCCTCGTTCATGGCCCTCCGGAGACCGTGGTTCGGACAGCCGGCTTCTTTCAGACGTTCGGGATCGATACGCCCCCCGGCCAGGGCGAGGCCCGGGAGCAGTTCGTAGGCCCGGGGGTTGCTCTGGACTATCCTCAAATCAGTGTCGACGAGGAACACGCCGTCGGGCATGGCGTTGAACATGGTCTGGAGTTCGGCACGGAAACGGACCACTTCCTGGCTTCGGGCGAGTTCCTTTTCCTTGTCCAGGTTGGTCTGATGAAGGGCGTTCATCCGTCCCAGCATGCCGATAAAGCTCTTCTTGAGGTCGGCAAGCTCGTCATGGCCCGAATTCGCCGTCGACACCGGGCTCTCGCCCGATTCAGCGCGTGACATGGCGTCCCGTAGATCCCGCACCGGACGGTGCACTACGATACGGAGCAGTATTACCAGTGCGGTTATAAGAGAGGCGATCATGACGCCGGTCCAGACAAGGATCCTGTTCCGGCGCGCCGCCATGAGGCCTTCGATGTCGTGAAGGGAAAAATTGATGCGCAGGATGCCGTTCAGGACATTTCGTCTGCCGTGGCAATGGAAACATTCCGGACGGTTCTCGATGGGCGAATAGTAGGACAGGTAGTATCTACCCGCCCGCTTGTGGATATCCGTCCGGTCGCCCCGGGGCGCGCTCTCGACGATCCCCGGGGGAACTTCCCGGTCGGAGGAGCGCTTCCGGTCAATACCCACGGACTTGAGCGCCCTGCCCCGTTCATCATAGATGATGATGCTGTCGATGAGCGAAGGTATCTTCACCTCTTCGAGGATGCGCTGGACGTCTTCCCGATGCCCCTTTTTCATGGATGCGTTGACGCTTCCCTTGACGGCGGCAGCGAGGGCCTGCAGGGTCTGTTCGGACGTGCGGATCGTATCAGCGCGCATCAGACGGATGTCGATGAACGTAAAGACCCCGATGACGCAGCCGATGACGACGATGAGGGCCAGAATGATCTTAAGTTCGAGACTGTTGCGAATAAACGTCAGCATGTCTTTCTATACCACTTCCCCGCCCACGGTGAGCTCGGGTATTCTCAAGGTGGGCTGGGCATCGCTCACCGGCGAGCCTTGACCGTCCTTGCCGCAGGTGCCGATGGAAAAACCGATATCGGAGCCGACCCGATCGATGGACATGAGCACCTGGGGGCCGTTCCCCGTAAGCGTAGCGCCTCGCACCGGCTCGCCGAGCTTTCCCTGTTCAATGAGATACCCTTCGCTTACCTCAAACACGAAGTCGCCGTTTACGGTATTCACCTGGCCGCCGCCCATTTTTTTGACGAACAGGCCCTTCGGCGTCGAGCGGAGTATTTCGTCGGGGTCCGACGCGCCCGGTGCGATCATCGTGTTCGTCATCCGGGGGATGGGCCGGTGCTTGTAGGATTCGCGCCTGCCGTTTCCCGTGGAGCGCGCGCCGTCCTTCATGGCCGTCAGCCGGTCGTACATGAATGTTTTCAAGACGCCCTTTTCCACGAGTACCGTCCGCTCCGCGCCGGTCCCCTCATCATCGAACCGGAAGGACCCCCGTTTTCCGGGAATCGTGGCGTCGTCGATCACGGTGATGAGCGGAGCAGCAATCTGCCGGCCGATCTTTCCCGAGTATACCGAGAGCCCCGACTGTGCGAGGTCGGCCTCCAGGCCATGGCCTACGGCTTCGTGAATCATGGTCCCCCCCGCCTCCGCTGAAAGGACCACGGGCATCCTGCCTGCCGGAGACTTACGCGCCGAGAGCATCATAACACCGCGCCGCGCGGCGGTCTCCGCTGCCTGTTCAAGGGGGGACAGGTCAAACAGCTCCATACCCATAAAGCCGCCGATGGGTTCATAGCCGGTCTGGACCACGTCTCCTTCGGCAGCCACGACATGCACCACTGCCGTCAGGTACATGCGCTCGTCCTCCGCCATGAAGCCGTCGGAGTGCGCGATAAGCACCTGCTGCCTGTTTTCACGGTACGTCACCGAGACCTGCCTGATGCGACGGTCTATGGATCTGGCCGCCCTGTTCGCGCTCGTTACGATGCCCACTTTCCGCGACGTAGCAACGTTTTCCGGGGGCTTCCGGATGTGATAGTCCACCGTCGCCCTCTTTTTGGACAGGTTGATGACAATGTCCCTCGTGGCGCCGTCTGATCCGGCCTGCACGGCCCGGCTCACGGCATCGGCAAGTTCCAGGAGGGATGGGAGCGTAACGTCATTGGTATAGGCATAGGCTGTCCGCGAACCGAAAACCACGCGTACTCCCGCTCCGCTGTCGAGCCCGGAGATGACCTTCTCGACCCTGTCGTCGTCGTATATGATGGAAAGCGGCGAACTCCGCTCCGCAAAAATATCGGCAAAGTCGCCTCCGTTCCGGAGCGCTTTTTTCAGAATCCGGGCGTAATCGATTCCCTCAAGAATCACGGCAATCCCCCCTCGCGAGCGACATTCCAGTCCCGCCATGAAGCAAAAACGTACTGAATCATACCTCAGAATTCGCTGATTTTCAACTTTTAACTTTATGCGCAAAAAAATTTGGTAAAACAGGTTTTTTACTTCAATCGGGCATTCTTCCAACCCGTCGGAGAAATGCCTTTTATCTCCTTGACAAAACCGTTCTTTATAGCTACTATTTTTAGTAAGTAACTATAAATTATTGGTGGGTGCCATGGATCAGAAAAAAATACTTATAGCCGACGATAATGAAAACATCAGGGAAGCCCTTACCTATCTGCTCGAAGATGAGGGTTATAAGCTCGCGCTGGCGCGCGATGGCGCCGATGCGCTCAAGAAAGTCCGGGAGTTCCTGCCGGACATCCTTTTTCTCGACATCATGATGCCCGAGATGAACGGATACGAGGTCTGCCGCGCGATCAAGAACGACCCGAAACTCAGGAATACCTATGTGATCATGCTCACCGCCAAAGGCCAGGTGGCCGAGCAGGAACGAGGCAAGGAGGTCGGCGCGGACGAATACATCGTAAAACCCTTCAGCCCCATGGAAATACTGTCTAAGATAAAAAACATCCTGGACAAGTAGGCGCTGTCATGTCGACCGTACTGAAAAGGCGAATGGCCGAACAGTTTTATAATGCCGGTTACTCCCTGTTTCAAGAGGGTCGTTACGATCAAGCCCTTGAAGAACTGAGCCGGGCTGAAGAAGCTTTTCGACGGCTTGAAGCCCGGGGACATCCATGGGGTCATTCCCTGCCAAACGGGGTCTCAGGCCTTGCCAACACCTTTGCCCTCCAGGGCCAGTGCCATCAAAAACTCGGCGATTACCGCAAAGCAGTCATTTCCTACGAATCCAGCCTCATCAACGCCACGTTCGAACAAAAAAGGCCCTTTCGCTCGTTCACGGCTGCCGTCTTCACGAACATGGCCTGGTGCTATGAGAAGGAACCGTCAGCGACGGATGCATCAAGCCCGGATTCCCTGCTGAACCGCGAGCTTGAGATCGATACGTCCTTCCGCTTCCCCTTCTCGCTCAGGCCGGAACTCATCCCGCCGGCCAGACTCTACGAACTGGAGCCGGAGTTGCACCGCAACCTTAGGGAATTTTACGAGCGCGCAAAAAAAGAAGATGCTGATTTCAGGCACAGGAATAAACGGTCTGAAGATGCCGCGATGAAGAGGATGAGCTTTTTTGTATGGGGAATCCTCCTCACCATATGGATCGTGTACGGCCTCATTGTTGCCGAAGCGTTGCTTGTCAGATGACAAATGAAGAGGATGCGCGATGGATAAACAGGACATAAAAAAATACGCCGGCGAATTTGTGACGATGCTCACCTACGCTACTGCGTCGCTGACGACCATCCAGGGGCTGGAGCTCGGCTTTTTCGACCGGCTGCCCGCGGACAGGCCGATCACGGCTGAGGAGATATCCGGCCAGATGGGCTATGACATATCCCGGGTCGAACGATGGCTCCGCTTCGCAGTCGCCGCCGGCTACGTGGCCAGGTCCGATGAGGGCTATACCCTTACCCTGAAGGGCGTAATGCTCCGGAAGGACACGCCTGTCCCGGACCTGCTCGGCCTCCACAACATGGTCAGCTACTTTACCACAGCCATCCAGTATTCCCGTGACGTGTACCAGAAGGGCATCGGCCTCGACAGCATCTCAAAAGGCAGGATCAGTCGGGATTATATTCCCCGTGTGGCGTCACAGCTTTCCCGGGACTCCGCCGCATTCTTCAAACACTGCGGGCTTTCCACGGGCCACACTATCCTGGACCTCGGCTGCGGAGACGGGTCCGTGCTTCGGGAGGCCGTCAAGACCTGCCCCGGGGTGAGCGCCACAGGAGTAGACATCAACCCCCATACGCTGGAGCTGGGGAGAAAGAAAAACACGGAAGCCGGTCTTCAGGACCAAGTTGATCTTCAGGTCGGCGACGTTACGGACCTTTCGCGGTTCAAGGACGGCGCCTTCGACTGGGTTTGCGCCGTCAACCTATTCCACTTCCTGCCCATGAACAAGCGGGAGAGGTTCCTCAGTGAAATGATACGCATATCACGGTACGGGATCTTTACCAATCAGGTGATAACGAACACCCTCGGCACACTCGCCGTGGACGTTCTCCTTTCCACCCTCTTCACGGATTTCACCGGTTTTTTCTCACAGGCCGAAGCCGATGAGCTCATCCACAAAACGGGGGTATCCCATTTCCTGTTTCTTCCCATCATCCAGGGAGAATCAAGGCTGGTCGTTCTTTTTACCTCGAAGGCCGATATTCCGCTCACCCGCGTCTCCGGCATATCCCAGCAGAACAGGGACGCGCTTACGAAACACGGCATCACAACCGCCAAAGGACTTCTCATTGCCGAACCGGCGCTCCTTGCCGGCGCCGGCGTCGACAGTGGGGCGGTGCGTTCGGACGCGATAAAAGTGCTCTTCCCGTAAGGCTTTCCTATGAAGTTATACGTCGCAAAAAAGATCGCCTACAGCGAACTGCTGATCGTGGCCGTCGTCTTCACCACGCTCATCCCCTACATCATCTACAACATGGGGTACAGCCCCGCGCAGCTCTTCCACTACGTGAACATCACCATGCTCATCCTGGCCCCCATCGGCTTTCTCTCCCTTTTCTATTTCATCGACCGGTGGGAATGCCGTCCCATCGAGATGCTCTCGTTCTACCTTGAACGGCGACTTGAGCCCCCCGACGACATCATGGCCGCCGCGCGCGTGCGCGCCCTGAACCTCCCCCTCGTCCATTCCACATCCATTCTCATCCGCTATGAACTGATCGTTCTCGTCGACTGCCTCTATATGGGAACCATCGGCGGCCTGTCTCTCAAGGACAGCATCCGTCTCGGCATCTATGCCGGGGTCGGGCTGGCTATTTTCCCCATATTCTCGTTCTTTTTGACGGAACGGTTCCTCTATCCCGTACGGCAGATCCTCGCGGAAAAAACGAAGACCGTGCGCGTCGACGAATCGCGGGTCATCAAGATCAATACGCGCACCAGGCTCGTTTCCATCCTTCTTGCTTCGGTCATTGCTCCGCTCATCGCCCTGGGCGAGCTGGTCTACCGCCGCGTGGGGACGGAGCTCAAGGTCCTGCTGGGCGACGCCTCGTTCGTCCAGCCCGTCATGACACAGCTCTCAAACCTCATTTTTTTCGTTACGGTCGTCGCGCTCATCCTGGCTGCCGGCATCGGCATCCTGCTTGCCACGAGCATCTCCAATCCCCTCGCCCACCTCATGAAGGTCATCCGTGAGCTCGAAAAGGGGAACCTCAACGCCCGGTCGTACCTTATTTCCAACGACGAGATCGGCGTCCTGTCCCAGAGCTTCGACCGGATGGCCCAGGAGCTCGAAAAGAACCGCAGCGAACTGGAGGACCTCAATCGAAACCTCGAATTCCGGGTCACGGAAAAGACCCAGAACCTGACGCGGGCCTACGAGCGGCTCCAGCTCTCCAACCAGAACCTGGCCGTTGCAAACCGCGAGCTGGAAGAGGCGAACAAAAAGCTGAAAGAACTGGACCAGTTAAAATCGGACTTCATCTCCATTGTCTCTCATGAGCTGCGCACCCCTCTTACATCCATCAAGGCCTTTGCCGAGCTCATCATCATGAAACCCGGGATGGCCATGGAACGGCAGCAGAAGCTTCTGGGCGTCATCAACAGCGAAACCGACCGGCTGGCACGGCTCATCAGCGACATCCTGGACCTTACCAAGATCGAGGCAGGCAAGTTGAGCTGGCATATCACCGAGTTGTCCGTCGACGAGGTCATCAGAAACTCCATCGCCAGCATGCAGTCACTGGCGGACAACAAGAGCATTCTCGTCGGCATACGGATAGAACCTCTCCTGCCCGCTCTTGTCGGCGACAGAGACCGGCTCGTCCAGGTCCTCACCAACGTCCTTTCAAATTCCATCAAATTCACGCCCCAGGGCGGCAAGATCGAGGTGACCGCCCGGTTTGTGCAGACCCCGAGACCCCAGATCGTCGTATCGGTATCGGACACGGGGGTCGGCGTCCCGGATGAGGACCTGGAGCTGATCTTCGAGAAATTCCAGCGTTCCGGCGACGTTCTCACGAACAACACCGAAGGCACGGGCCTGGGGCTGACCATCAGCCGCCAGATCGTGGAATACCACGGCGGCAGGATATGGGTGGAAAGCACGCTCGGCAAAGGCAGCACCTTTACCTTCACGCTCCCCCTGGACCGGGTATGGAACATCCCTGACGAACAGAGGCCTGCCCGCGCACAGATATGACAAAAGCGACCGCACTTTTTAATCAGGCCGTAAAATAGATATTTAGCCATTTCCGTCTTGACCTCGGCTTATTTTATCCCTATAATAGCTGTATCATCGCTTCAGGAGACAACCCAAGGGAGGAAAAACCATGAAGAAATTTTTGCTTGCTTTGACATTCTCGGCTCTCAGTTCACTTCTGTTTGTTTCCTTTGCATCAGCTTCGGGCTTCGCCCTGCCCGATCAGAGCGCATCTGCCATGGGTATGGCCAGCGCCTTCACAGGCCAGGCAGACGATGCCTCTGCCGTGTGGTACAATCCCGCCGGCATCATCCAGCTTGATGGAACAAGGATCTCCGGCGGAGTCATCGGCATCTTTCCGACCCTCACCCATGAGAACACGACCGGGACCACCGACGTGTCTGAGCGGATGATTCATCTGCCCATCCATCTGTATGCCACACACAAGATGAGCGACAAGCTCTCCTTCGGCCTCGGCGTCAACAATCCCTTCGGTCTTTCCACCGATTGGAGTGATACAAGCAATACCCGCTATGTCGCAACTTTTTCCAAAGTAGTGACAACGGAAATCAACCCTAATATTGCCTACAAGATGAATGATAATCTTTCGGTAGCAGTAGGAGTAGCTTACGTGAAATTGAGGGCAACATTGGAAAAAATTTTTAATCTTGGCGGCCCCGGGCTAGACAGTAACTTTCGTTTAAGCGGAGATGGGGATGGATGGGGTGCTAATGCTGCCATCCACTATAAGGCTACTGATAAACTCAATATGGGATTCAGCTATCGAAGCCGGATAAAGACCAATGTAGAGGGTACGGCAAATCTCCCCGGTGTCGGATCAGAAACGGCGAAAACAAGCATTACTCTGCCTGATTTGACACAATTCGGCGCTTCTTACAAGGCATCGGATAAACTGACGCTCAATGCAGATCTCGGTTATACCTGGTGGTCTACCTATGACAGAATTGTTGTTGAATCCAGTGCCGGCACATTCAATACAACAGATGAAAAACAATGGAAAGACACCTGGACGCTCCGCATCGGTGGTCAGTATAAACTTTCGGACCAGTGGAAGCTGCGAGCTGGATACTTGTATGACAAAAACCCCGTACCGGAAGACAGGTTTGAAACCAGAATTCCCGATTCTGATAGGCAGGGCTTAACGGTCGGTACGGCGTATACAAGCGGCAATATTACCGTTGATCTGGCGTATATGTATCTGTACTTTAACCACAGGACCATTACTAACAGTCTAGCCGATGATGATGCCAATCCTTTTACCCCACCTGATACTCTGAACGGCAACTATAAATCCCAGGCCCATCTCGCGGGCGTCACCGTCGGGTATAAGTTCTAACCCGGATTTAAGGCACTGCGTAGCGTCGGGGTTTATCCCCGACGTGGAGACGTTTCTTTTTTTCGCCCTCAGTAAATGAGGGCGCTACAATCTAACGCAGGGGCGGCGCGTGCGTCGCCCCTGCTTTGTTTTGCATTCTTCCTCTTCCCTTTCTCCCCTGGGTTTTTCTATTCCCTTGACTTTTCCACTGCTTTCGAAGTAAATTAGCTTATGTTTCAAAACCTTATCGGCCGCCTGAAAAAGTTGAACCTGCTGACCCCCTCTGCGCTCGTCTTTGCGCTGCTCTTCGTGCTTTCGCTCATCATCATCATCGGACAGTTCTTCCACCAGACCCTTCAGAACGAGATGGCGGAACAGTTCAACAAGCAGCAGCTTCTGCTGGCCCGGGAGGTCGCCATCAACATCGAGAGCTTCATCGACGGGGTGTACAAGGACATCCACATCATCTCCCAGCTCCCCGAGATCCACCGGATCCACCAGAGCCCGCGGTGCCGCGTCGTGGCAGAGGCCATCAACATGAATATCCGGAGCACTATGCTCGTCACCATCCGGGTGCTCGACAAAAACGGCATCATGATCTATGACAGCGCCGACCCCGGAAGAGAAGGCCTCGACCTGTCAAAGACCGCGTACTTCAGGCGCGCAACAGTCCTTCCCCGGAACGAACGGCTGATCACCGACCTCCTCGATATTCACGACCATCAACCGGAAACGAAGGAGTTCATCGTAGCGACACCCATCTACCAGGACCTCAGCCATAGCCAGGCTCCTCAGTTTAACGGCGTAGTGCTGGCGGTATTGTCCCTGGACGCGATCACCCGGAACTACCTCTCGCCCATCAAGTCCGGTACCCGCGGGTACGCCTGGATGATGGACAGCGACGGCACCCTCCTCTACCACCCCACGCAGCCGATGATGGTGGGCAAGAACCTCTTCCAGACCGACCAGTCGTGCTTCGAGTGCCACAAATCCTTCGACACCGAAAAGAGGATGCTCGAGGGCGAAACCGAGACGTTTGGAAACTACCAGGCCCCGGGCGGTGAGAACAAGCTTATGGCATTCTACCGCATCCCCCTGGGCCGGAAATCGTGGCTCGTTGCGGTGTCGGCCCCCTACTCCGACGTCATCGCCCTGATGCGGAAGAGCCGGCAGTTCTACTCCCTGCTGATCATTTCGATCTTCGTGACTACCCTTGCCGCTTCCGGCGTCACGATCATCACCAATAAGAAGAAGATCGAGGCGGAAGAAAAAGCGAGGCACCTGGAAAACCAGCGCAGGCTGGAGCGCGAGATCGAGCTCGCAAAGAACTACCTGGAGAATATCGTAGAAAATACCAAGACCAACCTCATGGTCCTGGACCGGGGATTTATTGTCAAGACCCTGAACACGGCCCAGGCGCGGTCCCTCGGCCGTCCCAAGGAGGACATCCTCGGAAGGCCGTTCTTGTACCTCTTTCCGGACGTTCTTGAGGCATACGAAGGCGTCCCCTTCGAAGCGCTTCTCCAGAAGACCCTTGCGGGCCGCAGCTTCGAGATCAAGGACTATAAAATAACGGGCATCCAGAACGACCCCATTTACCTCGACATGAACATCAGCCCCCTGCTGATCGAAGGGGAAATCACCGGCATCCTGATAACGAGCACCAACGTGACGAAACGGGTCCAGCTCGAAGAGGCGCTCAAACAGTACACGGTGGAGCTCGAGGTCAAGGTGGACAAGGAAACAGCCACGACGCGAAAGCTCGAACAGCAGGTGCTCCATTCCGAAAAGCTCGCGGCCCTGGGAAGGCTGGCCGCGGGAGTCGCCCACGAGATCGGCAACCCCCTTACGTCCATCTCCACCTTCGCCCAGCTTTTGCGCGAGATGGCCGCCGATGAATTCACCCGGAGCAGCCTCGATATCATCAACAACCACATTCAGCGTATCACCGAGATCGTTCGGCAGATGTCCACGTTCTCGAGGCCGGATTCGATGCACATCAAGTCCCACCAGATCAATGATATTTTAAAATCGTCGCTCGACCTTATGCGCCTGGACAAACGCATGAAGAACACGATCGAGATCGCCATGGACCTGGACGGCGACCTCCCCGGCTCCATGATCGATGAAGGACAGATTGCCCAGGTATTCATCAATATTATCCTGAACGCCCTCGATGCCATGCCTGAAGGCGGGATGCTGACGGTCTCCACAGGGCGGGGAACGAATGATCAGGGGCGTGATGCCGTCATCGTGGAATTCACGGACACCGGAATAGGCATCCCTGAAATGGAGCTTGAAAAGATTTTTGATCCCTTTTATACAACCAAAGAAGCGGGCAAAGGCACGGGCCTCGGCCTCGCGGTGAGCTACAATATCGTGAAGCGGTTCAAGGGCGATATCAAGGTGAAGAGCGAAGCGGGAAAAGGCACGACCTTCACGGTCATCCTGCCGGTAGAGAAGGAATAGAGGGAGAGCTGCAATGCAGAGAGCGAACATCCTGGTCGTGGACGACGAGAAAGACATTTGCAAGGCGCTGAGCATCCTCCTCTCCAAGGAAGGCTACGCCGTCAGAGAAGCGTACAACGGGGAAGAGGCTCTTGAACTGCTCGCAAAAGAAAACTTCGACCTCGTGATGACCGACATCAAGATGGAGAAAAAAGACGGCTTCGAGGTGCTGCGCGAGGCCCAGAAGATAAGCCCCGGAACGCCGGTCATCATGATGACGGCCTTCGCCTCGGTGGGCTCCGCCGTCGAGGCCATGAGGGCGGGAGCGGTTGATTACATTACCAAGCCCTTCATCAACGACGAGATCAGGCTGACCATCAGAAGGATACTGGAAAGCAACCGGCTCCAGATGGAAAACCTGATCCTCCGCCAGGAATTGAGCCAGCGGCCGGCGGCTTTCTCGAACATCGTCGGCAGTTCCGACGCCATGCAGAAAGTGTTCGTCATGATGGAAAAGGTCATCCCGAGCAAGAGCAACATCCTCATCACGGGAGAGAGCGGAACGGGCAAGGGCCTCGTGGCCCAGGCGATCCATGAGGCGGGGCCGCGGAAGGACAAACCGTTCATATCCATCAACTGCGGCGCGATCCCCGAGAACCTGCTCGAAAGCGAGCTCTTCGGCCATAAAAAAGGCTCCTTCACCTCGGCTGTTGAAGACAAAAAGGGGCTCATCACCATGGCGAACGGGGGCAGTCTTTTCCTTGACGAAATCGGCGAGCTGCCGTCGGCGCTGCAGGTGAAGCTGCTCCATATCATCCAGACCAGGGAACTGACGCCCGTAGGAGACACGCGGGTCATTACCGTCGATGTCAGGATCATCGCGGCCACGAATGCGGACCTGACGCAGCGGGTAAAGGAAGGCCGTTTCCGGGAGGACCTTTATTACCGGCTGAACGTCATCGAGCTCAAGATGCCCCCTCTGCGCGACCGGCGCGACGACATACCGGTGCTCATCAAACACTACCTCGACGCATTCAATAAAGAGGCGGGAAAGGCGATCAAAGATGTGGACTATGAGGCGATGCAGTCCATGCTCGCCTACGACTGGCCGGGAAACATCCGGGAGCTGAGGAATACGCTCGAGCGCGCCGTGGTGCTTGCCGACGGCGAGGTGATCACCATCCACGACCTGACGGACAAGTTCAGGACGCTCGACGTCGAGGGCGTTTCCACCTCCTCGCTTCGCCAGGCACTGGACGATTTTGAACGGGATTACGTCAAGCGAAGTCTGGCGGAAAGCAAGGGGAACAAGGAAGCCACCGCTGCCAAGCTCGGCATCGACCTGGCCACGCTGTACCGGAAGCTGAAGAAACTGAAGATAGAAGCCACGTAAACACAAAATCCAAATATCAAAGCCCAAAGTTCAAATAAATTCCAAATTTCACAAAATCAAACATATCGCTTTTTGAACTTTGAACTTTTCATTTCAGGTCGCCCCATCCTGAGAATGCCCTTCCCTCTCCGGTTCACGCTTGACGGCGCCCTTGAGCTTTATCTCGACCACGGACGACGCGGGCAGCGACAGCCACTGCATCAAGCCCTTCAGATGCACTTCCGTGTCGGACACTTCCACCAGGGTCCCGACGTATTGCACCCCGTTGGCGAGGACCTCTACTTCTTTTCCGATCA
>ERZ1292625.1370-Hain-H41-01um-R1-1370-length-29486-cov-9_pt1 | contig 29486 bp, 25 predicted proteins | sample MGYA00564400_ERZ1292625 | MGnify/ENA primary metagenome ERZ1292625 (study PRJEB36523, sample SAMEA6512639) | groundwater metagenome | collected 2019-01-08 | study: AquaDiva: Metagenomics assemblies of 32 groundwater samples | reverse complement strand
GAGGATTAAAAAGAAAAAATAACCGCTAACCTGACAGCATTGACCGATACCCCCGTCGATACCAAAGAAACACGCAAAAAATCAAAAAAACTATGGAAATACAGACCCTTCACTCGAGTTATTCGTGGCTGGAAGGCGTATCGGACGGTAGCAAGTTATGTCAGGCTTAACGAACAAGAAGCTTTGGGGAATATTCCTTATCGAAAGCTGAGGCTGAAGGGGTTGTCAGCCGGAGAATGGGAAATATTATGGGCTTAAGTTAAACGGTAAAATATTATTGAGTTAAAATAAAATTATTTAAAAAAACTCAAAATAGGTTCAACAATCCAAACATAAAGTTTAGCCAAAAACCCACGAGGTTCCGAGCTTGGTGCTCGTGTCGTTTGCGTTGGCAATCCACCGGCGCATTTGTAAGAGAGTTCGATATCGTGACCTGAAGTAATTTCAGGAGTGAACACCAGGCTCATGCCTTGAATGGTGCTAACCACATTTCCCATTGGTGGGGTGATCGTCACGCTGATATTCCCGCCTACAGGTTGGCATTCAAGAGGCACCGAGCCCAGCGTCGTCTGAATGATGTCTTTAAAATAATTTAAATTAGCGGTGTAATCATCGTCACAAATACTTCCAATTCCACCACCGGTCATGGTCGAAAGTTCTTGGTATTTTTTGCCATAATGACTTTTCGAACCTGTATTATCTTGAGCCTGCATGCAACTAGCATCGTTATCTTTAACGATAATTGAATTTACTGAAAATCGTTTGTTATCTCCAAGAACAGTTTTTACCTGAGTTATAAAATTTGCTGGTAAGTCATGGTCTTCTAAAGCTTTGTGTTCCCCTTGATAATATTCAATGGTTTTATCCCCACCAACGCTGCGTTCATCTTCATCTGAAATAATAATAACACTCATCGCCGCATCGGCGCGATAACAGTTGTTGTATTGAGAATTGCCGACATGCCAGTAGGCCGCTGAAATAGCTCTTTCGTCATCGGTGCCGGCCCATCCCGCACCGATGCGATCGATGGTTGCATTGAAAATTGAAGTTAAATTTTGTGCACCTGATTTCAGAATCCACTGTGAAGCGCCGGCGGGTGCAGTGTAATCAACCCAATTGATCGAAGCGCCCCAATATAAGTTGCTGTTTATTGTCATTTGTCGAGTCACCGTCACGCACATCTGCCAGTCGATTTGTGAAGCCTGCAATGCACTGACAAAACCAGAAAGCTTTGAAGATAATTTTTTATTATCTTCAAGCATCGAATTCGAATCATCAATAACAACTAGAATATCAACTTTGGAAGTTTTTGGATCGACCGTGCCTTTGTAAACAACATTTCGAGTTTGTGTTACATTTGCACCGCCATCACTGCCGGGGGCCGCGGGCTCATTCGAGCTGTCTTCGCCACTGAATTTGACTTGACCACAACTAAAAAAAAGTAAGGTTGAGAAGACTAGCATCAATGAACGTCGATAGAATATACTCATGTACCCACTCCCATATTTAATCTATCACAGCCCACAGAAAGACAATAGTCTAGTAAATTTGAAATCTGGTCGTTAGATAAAATTCTCGACTTGAGACAAGGACCCTTTTTGAGTGAAAATAAATAGATCCCAAATCAAGGAGGATGCTTGGGTTTTTCTCAACTGTCTCAATGGATTGTACTATTGATCATGTCGGCAGGTCTTGTCGCCTTATGGGTAAAAAACCTTCGTCCTGCTAAGGATGACCCTCGACTCAGCAAAGGCTTGCAGCTGCTCCAAAGTAAAATTGCTGTTTTAGAGGATCTGGCCGATCGTACGGATACGCAAGTGCAGCAGCTTAATTTATTAATTGAAAAAAAAGGTAAGGAACTTCAGGAGAAAATGCTGGAAGCGGATCGTGGTCTGCAAAAAATCGAACAGAGCATGCTTAAATCGAAAGAAATGGCGAAATTATTTGAAGATAAAATACCGCATAAAGAAATTCTTGAGCGGCAGAACACGGCCAAGTATGTGAAAGCGGCGCGAATGGCCCATCAGGGAATCAGCGTAAATGAAATTTGTAAAGAAGTGAATATTTCCGCTGCTGAAGTGGAATTTATAGCTAAGGTAAATAAAAACCAATTAATGTTTTGCGAAGAAAGTTTACCAGAGTGGGCTCAGGAAACCTCGGAGGCCTCAGAAACAGATATTCATGATGTCGAATGGATAGAGAACAGTCCGGTCAATACCGAAATCACTGATAAAAAGGAAGTGCTTCGAAAAATTGGCGAAAGATTTCAGCAAGAGATATCTCGACCAACGGCTATGACAATGCCAGAAGAGCCACCAGTTTCCCCCGCGAAGCCTGAACCTTCTGTTGTTGTCCCGGCACCAGCACCAGTAGCTGCAGCCGCTTCCACGGTCGCGCCGAAGACTCGTTCAACTGTCGAAATGCTTGATTCAGTGACAATGACAAATGGAAAGCTGGCGACCATCCGCCCCGTCCTATTCAAAAAAATAAACTTGGATCAGTTGGGTTAGTCTCTCTGCCAGAGTTCAAAGGTGCAACTGTCGTTGTATACAAGTTTCCAATGATCACCATGTACATCGGTGCCTTCTTTTTTATTAAAATAAGTTCGGTAAAAATTTCGTGTGTCATCGACATTTTGGATATGAGTCAAAGTTAACCCAAGTCCACCTTCAGCTTGTGGCATATAAATTTGATAATAGGCTTTTTTTATTGCTAAAAAACGAGGATTATATTTTTTTAAGTCAGAGGTCTTCATTTCGTAAGTCATAAAAATATTTTTATCATGATATTGATGATCATAAGGTACGGCCGAATCGGCAAGGATCATGGCTCCGGTTGCAGCACGAGCATCAATTTCTTTTTTGAAACTTCTAGCTTCGGCACGACAGCTTTGAAAATTTTTGTGTTGAGTATAAAAGGCTGCAGAGTAGCCCCCGCTCAGAACAGTCACAAACACCAAAAAAATAAAATAACGAGTTTGCACCGAGGTTAGCACCCTAGGCCAAAATTTTTCGGAAGTGAATAACTTGAAATTTTTTAAATGTAAAAGCAATGGTTCAAAAATAAAACCCAATAATTTTTGGTAAATAAGAATAAAACTTATTAAAATAATATTGGTTAAAGGAAATGTATACCATTCATAAGGTGATAAAGTTTTTTTGTGAGTAATAGTGGCAAATCCAAGAATACAGAATAAAACGATTCGATAATAGTCAGAGTTTTTTCTGTTTTGGTTAGTTCGTAACCAATTCTTGGATGCTTCAGTTAGAACTCCTCCCAATTTCCAATGAAATATCGGAACGATGATCAGCAAAAATAAAAATGGATCTCTAAGATCTTTAGCGAAAAGAACCAACCACTTCTGGGTAAAAAACTCCCAAGTCACCAGACTGGTGTGCGCATTCTGTTGCAGCAAATAACGTAAATAGGAAGGAACTTCGAAATTTTGTGGAAAGCCGATAAGAAAATAAAAAATAATTAGCCATTTTAAAAAAAAGAGAAAACTCCACTTCGTGGCATCCCATTTTCGAAAAATCCAAAAAGACAAAATTCCTGGAGCAAAAAATAATGTGGACAATTTTGTACTGGCAGCAAGGGCCCAGGCTGCTGCGGATTTCAATAAGTTATTTTTGTTATCAAAAGAGGCTAGCCATTTCCAGCTGTACAAAAAAGCCAGAGAAGTGAAAAACACCAAAACATGGTCCGGTTTACCCATAAAGGATAAAGTTGATCGTAAATCGTTTTGTAAAAATGCATGAACCAGCCCAAAGGTAAATATAAGGCGAAGATGAATCAAGGGGTGAATCAGTGAGGCCAATAAAAAACAATAAGCAAAAATGGCGAGTAAATTAACGATCATCAAGGAAAAATAAGTGGACTTTTCGGATTGTTCGGCGGGACTGAGTTTAAAATCATAAAAAGAATTAGCACCAAAAAATCTTGCAACAGAAGCCAGGCGGTAATAAACCGGCCCATAAGCGCGGGCTCCGTTGTCATTAATTAAATAAGTATTTTGAGTTAAACGAATCGCATCTTGAGTGTCGTCGTCGGCTGTAGCAACGATGGGCCGTGATTCTGAAGTGTTAAAAAGGACGGCCGAATAGGTTAAAAATTGAATTAATAAGGCAGAGCCGGCCGTAAACAGCAAAAAATATCGCCAAAGAATTTTTGCATTTAAAAAATCTTGGTTGCTGGCTTTTAGCTCTTGAAATGAATTTGAAAAAAAATATTTAACCGAAGAAATTACTTTTGCGATCAAGGGCCACTCCTGAATCCCAGTTTATTGTCCATCGAACAAAGGAGTCAAAGAAGTTCACCCACCATGAAATGATATATAATGCATGCTGGCCCTGTTATTTTTGAGTTTATGAAATTTTTTCAGCTAACACCTTATTTCTGCAGGACATAGGCTGAGCTGGTATATTCCGCTCTTATTACAACAAATCAGGGGAATTCTATGTTTAAAAAAATCAAAATGTTAAGTCTGGCTTTAGCTCTTGTTTTAAGTGTGCAAAGTGCCAACTTAAAACAAGCTCATGCAGTTGGCGGAATTAGCAGTATTTCAAGAGGTGATGTTATTACCGGAGCTTTCCTAGTTGCCGTTGGAGCGGCTTTTGTCGTCGGTGGTGTGGCGGCAGTATCAGCTAAGAACGCAACTCCAACTGAAATTATTTGGGGCGTGATATTTTTTATTTTCGGTGTGGTTTTATTACCCCAGGACAATGGCGCATTTGCTGTCGAATTCAAAGAATTGAAAGGAACTGAAGCGGCATCTGCGAACCTTCCAGCTGAAGCCGTACACCAATACAACCAAGAACTTCCACAAATTAACTTAGCTGCTCAAGAAATCCACGCTAAAATAAACAGTGGCGAAATTACAGATTTGAAACAGGCTCGTGACGCATGGGTTTTTTATCGCGACCAAGCTTTGATTTCACCACAGGCATTTAAAGTCTTAGAAACGATTTCGAACGAGAATCTTCGGTTATTAACACAAGCAAGTAAATAATTTTTCATGATTATCAAGACGCTGGTTTTACTAACCTCAATCCACTTTGGAAACTTAGATAATTCTTTTCGTAAAGAGTACTATCGAACTTATCCTTTGCGTCTTGAACAAAAATTTCGACAATCATTTGAAAATCCTGGTTATCGTCTTGTTGTTCGACATTACAGCAAACAAGATACTCTTTGGCAGACTTTGCAAGACCCAAATAATACGGCGGTATTTTGGATTTCCCATGCTGGAAATATAAATTCACCCAGTAGTCTTATGACTGGATTTTCAAACATAGTGGATGAGTTTGGTTATGATCTCAGCCCTGCCTTTCAAGGCATAAATGAAAATCTAAAGTTTCTTGGTCTGATTGGTTGTTCTTCAAAAAAGGTGATCGAGCAAAGAGCTTTTTTGCCACCTCGAACTTTGACAAACCCTTTGAAAATCACTTCTTTTAAACAAGAGATTGACGCCGAAGATGGATTAACTAAAGCCATAGAAGAATTTAAGGCCTTAGAAAAAAAACAAATGAATCAAGTTCAAGCGCAGATTTGCCTCAAAAAGCAAGTCTATCCCATAAAAGTAAAACGAGTGATCCCACTCAATGAAGAAAACTTAAGACATCCTCCATTGCGGATCGAAACCCGAGCTGGAAAAGTTTTGGGTGTTTTGCCAGCCGGATTTTCCGGTGATGAACAAAGCACGACCGTTTTCTTGGATTCCCAATCATCAGCCGAAAATTTTAATTTATACGTCAACGCCGGTAATAATGGTGCCATCCATAAAAATGAAATTTCATTGGGTAATGTGAATTTTACGGCGGGATGGGGAAATTCGCAGTCACAAGCGCAGTGGAAAGTCTTTTCGCATATCGATGGAAAACCTATGGGAGTGACTCGACATTATTATACTTTTAATGGAGTTTTACCGAGTCTGGATCAGGCTGTGAGTTATGATTCTTGTACCGGGTTTTAGTTACTGCCCAATGCTCTCGCGCAAAAATAAACTCAAATAATGTCGAACCAAATTCATCGTGTTAAAAGCGCGACTTTGATAAGTCCAAGTGACTTCATTAAAAGGCCCAAGCTGAGCTTCCAACAAAACTTCTTCCATTACTTTTGTGGAATTTTGATTTTGTTCCATAGTCCCTGGAGTTGGAATCATATTGGCGCCAATGAAATTCATGCGAATAGAGATCAGGCCTGGAGCTTTCAGTGTGAAAAGCATTTTGTAACCATTGCGAAATAACATGAAGTCGGCATGAGTGTGGGCCACGCCATAAACTTTCACTCGACCAAGTGGTGAAGTTTTTAATTCATTGTAAATGTTAGAGGCATCGTAGAATTCAACTTTCAAATTTAAAAGATATTGCAAGGTTTCGTGGGCAAGAACTCGTTGTTGATCAACATGGGGATTCAAATCAATCATGCCGGTGTCTTCAACTTTTTGTTCGGCATTGACGAGTTCTTTAATCCAATTTGTTTTTTCGAATTGTTTCTCTTCGATTTTTTCCACATTCACCCCTTCCTTAATAGTTTTGGGGTGGCTTGCTGCTTTGTCAAGGGCGCCGCAGAATGTCAGATGGCTTCTAGAGCCTTCCACCCAATTGAATGGCTAATCCAAGCTGAGTTCCACTGCCATAAGTTTGGTTGAGAGAATTATAGATCCCTAAAACTAGAGTGAAGGGCATAACATATCCTAAGGTTGTTTCAAAACGAACTTCAGCGCCGGCGCTCCAAATGGATTTGTTGGTGATCACAAGGGCATCGAAGCTTTCTGATTTTAAATTGTAAGCGGCTCCGTCCAACGCCACTCCATCAACAACCACAGCGCCATGGAACCTTCGTAAAAAAATTGCATTGGTGCCCGAACCCCAGTAAAGATTTTGAAGTGGGAAGCGATACTCAAGATTGGTATTCACCAAAGTTCGGCCTAAAAATTGTCCATTCAAATATCCTCGCATCACATAAGTTGGCGCTGATCCATCCTGGAAAGGCATCAGGGAAATAGTGGATACACCTAAAATCGAAGGAATTTTTTCAGGAGTATAAACGCCATTCATCCTCAGCATGATGGAATGTCTTGCGGGAAGCCATTTTGAAAAATAATAATTTCCACCAGTGGCAAATTGAGAATGAGTTATATAATCACCAGTCTGGATGTAATTCACGGCACTTAAATAAGCACTGCCCCCTGATTCGGGAGCAATCTCTGCGCCGGAACTCGAAAAGTTATTGTAAGCTAATGAAATACCGGGCCCCATTCTTTTAGAGGTGGAGTTGGTGCTGAATGCGGTGTTGATATAACGCCAGGACAGCATTCCCGAGGTATAACGATTGAACGCCCAAAGATCTGGAGCGGCGCCAACGGCACCACCTGAATTTGTGAGTGGACTAGCGCTCGTAACTAAATAAGTATTTGTTTGATAAATGTCTAAAAGATAGTTGGTTGAAGTCATGCTATTGATGTAACTGCCTTCAAAAGATCCTCGATTGATCGAGCTATCCCAAGATACATTGCCCTGATACATATGTTTTTTCAGCGGATCAAAGCCCGACGTTATCGCTTGAAAAACCATTCCGCCGCTGCTGCTTGAAGTTGCAAAAAAAGGAATCCAGTAATGGGGCCATAAGTGAGACGCTGAAGAGTAATCACTGACAGGATAAGTCGTTGTTGCGGGAATGGCTGCGTCCGAAGTCTTGCTTTCGCTTTTTTTCACTTCCCGAGCTGGATATCGTTCAGCCATTAACCTTTCGATAACTGGTAATGTAGGAGCTGCAGTCAGCTGATTCTTTTTTTCTAAAAGAATAACGGTGGGACCATCGGCAGTTATTTCAGTAGCATAAAGGTCCTTTCGGATAGGATCGAAGGCTGGTGAAGACAAAGTGGTCAGGGTATGGCTGACCGGTCGCACGTTTTTAAAATCCTTGGAACTCGCATAAATATTGTTCGTGCCATTCAAAGACGAAGTGAAGAAAATTTCATCGCCTGCAACCAAGGGAAACTTGGCATCGCTGTATTTATCAAGAACTTGGGATTGAGTTTTGGTTTTAATATCAAAAACATAAAGGTGCTCGTCGCCCACCGAATTTCGCAATGAAAATATAATTCTTGATTCATCCAAAAATGTTGGAACAGAAATGCGTTCACCAATGTCGGATAATTTAAGAACTTCAACCTTTTTAGTTCTGATATCGAATAAAGCCAAAGCCGTTCGCGAGGCCGAAAGTTGCACGAAGGCCAGGACGTCGCCACGAGGAGAAACTGCAGGTTCTCGGGCTCGCAGAGATTTGGTCAGTGGGAAAGTGATTTTGCTTTGCAAATTATAAATGTAAAGATCGGAAAAAGTTTCCGTCGAGTTAACTGCATCCATGCGATCATAAACAATTTGTGTTGAGCGGGGAAACCAACTGATGCGTTGAATGCTTCCCGTCGGAGGACCGTCTAAAATTTTTGCAGGTGGAGTTGTTTCTTTCAAGCCCTCGGCACTTCCCCAAGGCGTTGCTGTTAAAAAATTTTCGTCTTTTTTTCTTTCATAGATTTTTACTAGGCGTTTGTCAGTATCGCTGACGGTGATCATGGCGATGTATTTTCCGTTCGGACTGATTGAGGCGCCATTTGAATATTGTGCACCCGAAGGAAATTTCACAGTTGCCGTGGGCTTAAATGTTTTTAATTTTAAAATTTGTGTTTTACTTTTTTCTTGCGTCCATCGCAGTGTTTTTTTATAAAAATCTTCGTAGGAAAGTCCCAAATTTTCTTCAGCCGGGGTCTCGATAAAATAAGGCACACGGCTGCCATGTCTTTGATTTAAGGTGTCGACGATGCCTGGAGTTTTATCCGCAACCATCTGACTCCAGATCAAAGATCCAAAAATATAAGCCCGCATTCCTTCAGGCCAGGTGGGAATAGTCTCGTTTATTTCAGCAACATTGAAATCAGATAAATTATTTTTTAGGACAAAAGCTCGAATCACGGCATCTTGATAAACTGAACGCAACCGACCTTTGTTGCTGACCGCAGTTTCAATGTGGACTGCTAATCCTTCTTTCCACCAGTTTGGCAAAAGAATGTTAGGTGCGATGACTGAGCCAAATACTGGACGTAGATAACCCATGAATCCTGGGGCTGGTTCAAAATTTAAGACGTGAGCGTATTCATGGGAAAGGAGCTCTAAATTCCAGTCACCAAACTCGGCTAAACTTTCAGTGGGACCTGGTAGGACCGGAAAAATCATCACATGAGGATAAGGAATTCGTGTTGCATAACCATTAGTTACATCTGTTTTGTCGTTAATGATAACAATGGTTTTTTCCGGCTGAACAGAAAAAAATTCTTTAAGTAGTCCGAATGAAAACTCTAATTTTTGAGCAAAATATTGTCCTAATTCCTGCTGCTGAGCATTAATAATAACTTCGAAGTGAGGCGATTCAATCGTAACAAATGAATCATTCGGCTTTACTTCTGCAGCCCAAGATTGGGGCTGGGAAAGAGTAACAATCCCTAAAATGGAAATCCAAAAAATCCAAATATTTCGCATATTAATTTTGATAGCCCTAAAGCAACGCAACATCAAACCTGTTTGACATTTGGGCGCTATGCAATAGAGTTTTAAAGTACAATTTTTTAACAGCTGAAGGAGTCACCATGTTTCGCAAATTGATCATGCCTGCAATTCTTGTTGTCGCAATCACCGGATGTAAATCCAAACCAAAAACGGAAGTATCCGAGAATGTAGGTACTGGGCAAACAGAACCGACAATAGATACAACTCCATTGGGAGTTGATTCCGCTGGTTCTGATAGCGGAAAAATTGCGGGACTCGTAACTGTTAATTTTGATTATGACAAATCGAGCCTTTCGGCAGATTCTAGAAAGAAAATTCAGAACAATGCAGACTGGATAAAAAATAATCCCAAAACGAAAGTTCAAATCGAAGGACACTCGGACGCTCGCGGTTCGATCGAATACAATGTGGCTTTGGGTGAACGACGAGCGAACGCAGTAAAAAATTATTTAACAAGTTTGGGTGTTTCAGGTGAAAGACTTTCTGTGATCAGTTACGGAAAAGAGAAACCTCTGGATCCCTCTGACAACGAAAAGGCTTGGGCAAAAAATCGTCGAGCTAATTTTCTTCCTGTAACTACCCAGTAAACAAATGATGGGGGATTAGCTGTTGCGAATATTTTTCATCCTCCTTTCCCTTATTTTCATAATGTCTTGTCAAAGCGTACCCATGCCTTTGGATGATTATGCTTTGGCTCGCTCAGCCTTAGATGCGGCAAGAAATGTTCAGGCTCCTCGCCATTCTCCGGGACATTGGCATCAGGCAGAGAACGCTTATCGCAAAGGACAAATTTATTATCGAGATCAGGATTGGGAAAAAGCCAAAGAAAATTTTTTAAAAGCACGTCTGTCAGCTGAAAAAGCCGAAAACGCGGCCCGATTGATTCGTCAAAAAACAGGAGAAGTTTTATGAGTCTTAAGTTTATTGTTCTTGGACTTTTTATTTTTGTATTCACGGGTTGTTTGATGACCCGAAATGACGTGAAAGAAATCGAGACAAAACAAGTTTTACATAGGCAAGTGACTGATTTGCAAAAGAACACCGCCGATTCGGGCTCGCGGTTTGCAGAAGTCGACGAGCAATTAAGATATATCCATGGTCGTTTAGAAACACTAGAAGCAAAAGTTTCTAAAAATGATTTAGAAGCCGACCGATCATTAAAAACTCAATCGGAAAGTTTGCAAGAAACCCACAAAAAAATGTCTATTTATCAAGAGGCTTTGACAAAATTAGAAATTCAAATGCACCAAAACAGCGCGGAAATTGCTAACTTGAAATCCGAAATGCAAAAAAGCACAAAAGAATCAACACGGTCGTCAAAAGACTCAAAGGATGGGAAAAAAGATAGTCTGAATGCAGCCCAAGATCTTTTTAAACAGAAAGATTGGCAAAATGCCATTATCGAATTTCAGAAATACCGTGATAAAAATCCAAAAGGAAAACATGTTGCCGAGGCGACTTATAAAATTGGTGTTTGTTTCCAGGAGCTGTCCTTAAAAGAAGATGCAAAAACTTTTTACCAAGAAGTTGTTGCCAGCTTTCCTAATTCTGAAGAAGCAAGAAAAGCAAAAAATCGTCTGAAAGGACTGAAGTGATCCAAAATGTACTGGCGATTGAAACCAGTTGTGACGATACATCGGTATCGGTGGTTGATCGAACAGGTTGGGTTCATTCGGTGGTTTCAGCCAGCCAGGATTTGGCTCACGAGCCTTATGGCGGAATTGTTCCCGAGATCGCCAGTCGTAATCACAGTATCGCTTTGATTCCACTTATTGAAGAAGCTCTTAGTAAAGCAAAAAAAAATTGGAATGATATTCATGGAATTGCGGTGACCAATCGGCCTGGCTTGATCGGAGCCTTAATTGTTGGTTTGGTAACGGCAAAAACCATTTCGCAAATTCGCAAGCTTCCCTACATTGGCGTTAATCATTTAGAAGGCCATTTACTAGCACCATTTTTACGAGATACAGAATATTCCCCTCCGGCAGATTTTAATTATCCTTACTTAGGCTTAGCTATCAGTGGTGGTCATACCAGTTTGTATTTAATTCGGGGCCTGGGCGATTACGAAGTGATTGGCGCAACCAAGGACGATGCTGCAGGAGAAGCCTTTGATAAGTTTGCCAAGATGGTCGGACTTGGTTTTCCGGGCGGTGTGCGTGTCGATCAAGAGGCTCAAAAAGGCAATGCTCAGTTTTATGATTTTCCACGCAGTTTGATCCATGAAGATACTTTTGAAATGAGTTTTTCGGGACTAAAATCTTCAGCGCAAAGACTGGTGGGCGAGTGGGGTAATGAAAAAGTAAAAATGCATTTACAGGATTTGTGTGCATCCTACCAGGAAGCCATTGTGGATGTTTTACTCAATAAACTGGATAAGGCATCAAAAAGTTTAAATATAAAAAAATTAATTTTGACGGGCGGGGTGAGTGCTAACACCCGACTTCGTCAGCGTGCTATAGAAATGGCACAAAAAAAATCTTATCAATTGGTGATTCCGCCCCTTCGTTATTGCACTGACAATGCGGCAATGATTGGCTACGTCGGAGTGCTGCGATTAAATCGAGGGGAATTTTCTGATATGAGTTTGGGACCATCACCCCAAACTTTGTCTACGGATTTTAAAGATTTAAGGCGCCAATGAATTCAACGCATGAAAGATTAAAATTGTTTTTGGAAAAATTTCCACTGGAAGCGAAGAAATCCTTAGGACAAAATTTTTTAATCAGTGATCATGTGGTTGATAAAATTTTAGAGGCTGCAAAAAGTTTTCAGCCAGAAAATTTAATCGAGATTGGACCTGGCCCCGGTGCATTGACAGAGCACTTGCGGAAATGGCAAGTCCCTTTGCGGTTGCTCGAGTTGGATCGTTTTCTTGCAGCCCATTGGCGAGATCAAGGCTGTGAAGTTATCGAAGGCGATGCTTTGCAGATGGATTGGGAAGAATTGATCGGTGAAAAAAAAATTGTTTTGGTCAGTAATTTACCCTATCAAATTTCTTCTTCTTTGTTGATTGATCGCAGTTTGGATACAAAAGGCTTGCAGGCGATGGTGCTGATGTTTCAAAAAGAAGTGGCTCAACGGATTAATGCTAAAGAATCGACGGAAGAATATGGTTTGCTCAGTGTAATTGCGCAAAATTTTTGGCAAATTAAAAAAGTTTGTGAGGCCAGCCCGCGCGATTTTTCGCCGGCGCCAAGGATTGCCAGCCGAGTGCTCTCTTTTGTAAAATGCGATTCGAAAATTAAAAATCGCAGGAAGTTTTTAAAATTCGTAAAAGCTTCATATGCTCGAAGAAGGAAGCAACTAAAATCGAATCTGATGAGTGATCCGGAATGGCAAGATAAGACGCCCACCTATTTGCCGGCATGGCTGGAATCCCGTCAACTGCCTCTGAGTGTCCGTGCAGAAGAGTTAAGCCCTGCAGATATGAAAGATCTTTACTTTCATTTTCAGCTCGAATAGATCAAATCATGGAAAAAAAGTCCGATGGTATCTTAATTGTACATGAAAATCGAAAAGCCCGTTTCGATTACGAAATTATTGATACCTTTGAGGCCGGTCTGGTTCTAACTGGAAGCGAAGTTAAATCCTTACGGGATAAAAATGTTCAACTTAAAGATTCCTACATTAGTTTTGTCGGTCAGGAAGCCTTTTTACAGAATGCTCACATCGCACCCTACAAATCCAGCAGCTACAATAATCATCATCCGGAAAGATTTCGTAAGCTACTCATGAATCGCATTGAGCTGGAGCGCATTTATGGAGCGTTAAGAGAAAAAGGATACAGCTGCATTCCTTTAAAGATTTATTTTAAAAAGGGCCGCGCAAAATTGGAAATTGCTCTGGCTAAAGGTAAAAAATCTCATGACAAGCGCGAAAGTATAAAAAAACGGGAAATTGATTCGCAAATGAGGGAAGTAAAACGGAGACATAAATTTTAAGAAACTTTGCGTACAACTTCTTGTTTCTTTTCTTCGGATTTTGTTTTACTTCGGAGAGAAATAAGAACTTCGTTAGAATGGGATTCGTGCAATCCCAAGCGTTGCCGTTTAAGGCCCATTAGATTTTTCCAAGCAGCAAAAGCTTCACGGTTTTGAGGATCGACATTAATTTTTTCCAATAGCTTCAATTCAATTTCCGTATTTACTTTTAATGAACGATATAAATAATCATAAGTCATAGAGAGCTCTTTAATATCGTCATCATTTTGCGGTTCAAAGTGAGGTATATTCCATTGTCCCCCCAAAAGCTGGCGCATATGTTCTTCCATCTCGACCAAAGTTCGCATCATTTTTTGGGTGATTTTTGAAATGAACATGTAAGTCATCACGACAAGGACAATCAGGCTTAAGGCCATAAAAGCTTTTAACCAAAGAACTTCTCTTTCAAGATGGCGAACCAACTGAGGTTGCAGATCAAACGCAAGATTGCGAAAAGTATTGTAATTTTGTTCAAGAAAATAAATCGTTGGCAAAAAGAACATAAGACAAGCCACACCAATCATCAGACAGACTAAAAATGCATTTTTAGTCTGTGATATTAAAAAGGGATGATTCTTTCCACCCTTTTGACTGTGTTTGTGACGATTTGGCCAGCGTCGCGATTGGTAAATCATAAACTTTTTGTCGGTTGTTACAGAGGGGAACTTAAGACGTAAGCCTATCCTAAAGTGACATTCTGATTGTTCAATGAGTCCAATTTTAATAAGCTGAGATTATGAAAACCTATAAATTAGATTATTCGACTTTTAGTGCGGCAAGGGTCTTGGTTCTTTTCTTTTTACTTTGGTCCAGCTCAACAGTCTTTGGTCTTGATGATGAAAAGGTAAAACCTTTGGTTGATGATAAATATAGGCTATCAAAGGACCGCGAAGAGTTAGACAAACTTCGCCAACAAATTCCCGAGGAAAAGCGCAAAGAAAATGACGAGGTTGCATTTACTTTAAGTTTGATGTCAGAACTTCGCCTTGCACCATCTGAGGTTCGCGAAAAATTTAATACAGCTATTCGAAAAAAGAGAGATCTTTTTAATAAAGATATGAAAAAATATCGAGAAGATTTTACCAAGAATGAAAAATCAGATCGAGATAAATTTATAAAAGAAATTGATGCCGATCGCAAAAGTCGTGTTGGTAAGAAGTGGTCCAGCGATGAGAGAAAAGAGTTCAACGAAAAAATTGAAGCGCGTCGCAAAGATTTTTATATGGATCAAAAAGAAAAACGAGAAGAATTTGAAGCGACAATTCGTGATCAAAGAAAAAATTTTGAAGATTACGCTCGTGAAAAAACCAATGATTTTAATCAAGAGCATCGTGCTTATGTGAAACGATTTGAGGAATTTAAGAAACAAAAAAACGAAGAGAAAAAACAAGACCAAGAAAATCGAAATCACTCGGTCGCCACGAATTCATCGGGAAGCCCTCAGCCAACGACAAAAATTGTAAGCCCTTCAGCTTATGGAGTTACAAACGAAGAGTTGGAAAAGGCGTTTCAGGATGCTCAATCAAAACCGGCGACAAATTTAGAACCGGGGAAGTAATTTTTTCATAAAATTTAATTTTCGATGCGAGAGAAAAATTCTCGGTAGAGTTCCATGGTGATCGAGAACAAAGCTTTTTCAACTGCCGTGGTGATATTTTCGAATTGAATGCCAACATAAACACAGATTTTTGGAGTCGTTTCGCTTTGTATATGTCGAATGACTCCGGTCATTTGAAGTGGCTCGCGAGGGCCCACTTTAAAAGTAAGTTTCACTTTATCATTGGCCTTCCAAGCTAGGCTTCGTTGATTGAATACCAGTTTCGAGCCGCCGGTGCTCAGATCAAAGGGGACTCCTTTCAATATTTGATTTGTGTCGAGGTGGGTGACATCTGCTGTAGATTTGGTACTTGTGGGAATGCGAATGCGATAACTTTGTCGTCGTTGTAAATGGAAAAGTTCACCTGACGTATCTAAAATATAATTTTCCCCTTGGGCATCAAGAGCCGATTTGAAAAAGTATTTTTCCCCTCCTAAAGAGAACTGACAAACCAAAGATGAGGAAGATGTGGGTACAAATTGATCTGATTTTACAAAAAAGCAGGTCATTTTATTGGGGGGGGTGTAACTATGACAGGTTAACTTAAAAACCTCATCCTTAATACCTTTGCAAAAAATTTCAATTCGGCCGCTGGCCATATCGGTGAAAATTTTTGCTCGTTCATCGGACGAGGTAATTTTATTGAAAATTTCTTGTGATTTTGGATCCATAGCGTTCAGTTTAGTGGAAACTCAACGCCATTGTCCATTATTGAATAACAGTTATTGGATCAAATAATACAGATATTGAGGCCCCTTGCGGCGGTATAGCCGTGCCTTTAAATTCAAGATAATAAAAGCCGCCCTCGGAAATATAGATCCAACCATTCGATGAATCTTGAGCGACCGTCGAACCATTTACAGTCACAACAATTGTTGAAGGAATTGGCTCGCGGCTCAATTGAAACCTTGTGGACAGAGTTAAAATTTGTTTTGAAATATCCGATAATTGAGTCGAAAAATTGGCGCTGCATATGCTGGCAGCAACTCCCTCTGAAGCATTAGCGATAGCAACATAACGATCACCCTGGGTCGCTTGGGCATGCAATCCATACGAACAATTGGTTATGTCATTAATCACGATACTTGAAACATTGTATTTTCTATTTCCAATCACACTGCCGGTGTAGTTATCCATAAATGTTTTAAATGAATCGACATATTCAGGAGTATTTGCATAACTAGTTCCATTTTGCTTTTTAGATTGGTCTTCTTCGTCTGAAACTATAATAACCGCGAAGAAGGCATCGCTTCGACGAAAGCTGGAAAGACTTGTGTGTGTTTCGCCACTGTAGCCCACAGAGCCATCACTGTTTCTGCGTAGGACAGATCGTAAACTTTGTAAACCAGATTCTTGGACGCCGTCGCCTCTGGTTCCTGTTTTAATATTGGCGGCAAAGGTACTTAAGATCGTTGCCGGTGACATTAAACTTGTAATCATATAGACGCCACTGCGAGAGCCGGGGACTCCAGTTGAAGATCCGTAAATATCACCATCACGAAAGTGTGTTAATTGACCATAGTTCGCAAGCGTAGTGGCGCAGTCGGCACTGGATGTGTATGTGGTGTTTGGATTTAGACTGGGATTGGGGTTGGCGATACAACCTCCGGCATTGTAGTTGCTTTCGCGAACCCAAGCATCGGTCGAAGCAACGACCATCTGGAAATCAAAACCCTTAGTCGTGAAGTCATTAATAAAGGTATTAAAATTTGTCGCCAAATTCGTTTGATGATTGGCCATTGTTCCAGAACCATCAACCATCCAAAGGATATCAACCTTGTTATTCAAGATGGCCGAAGATTGCTCGAATGTCTGTCCAGAGGATAAGAGCGAAAATGAGTCATTGCTCTTATTGCATGCTGTACTTAGGACTAGTGTCATTGCGCTTACAAATAGTTTTAATGAACCTTTTAGTCTTTCCATATGTTTATTTTACCGGGTCCTAGCTGACATACAAACAGCTGTGTAACTCATTGCCACTTATCCGTAATTAAACATTCTTCTTAAGATGAGACATCTTAAGTGCTTGAATTAGTTAGCATGAAACTTAATTGTCGTGTTTACATTATATTTTTTCACTAAAAAGTTAGACATTAAAAGTAGAATTCTTATTTTGAGATGCCTTCTTAGATATCAATTCTGGAATTAGCTATTGTCCTCGTTTGGGGTCGCTGCATTTTCTGAATCAGATAGGGGCCCAGCTGCATAGTGATTTGCATAATGAATGGACCTAATATCAAACCAGAAATACCAAAAACCAGAATTGCACCAATGATTCCAAATAAAGAAACAAGAGGATGTAAGTTTTCTGATTCACTAGAGAAAATATAAGGTTTTAAAATATTATCAATGGTACCAGCCACAACAGCAATAATCAACATGCCAACGCCAGACCCAACTTCTTTGTTAGCAAATGAGATTATCGACAAGAGCACAGCTACGGGAGCGGCTCCGATAACAGGAATGAATGAAAGTAAAAATGTGACGGTGAATATTAAAAAGAACTCGTTATAACCAAAAACTAAAGAACCAACAGAAACAACCAGGGCTTGCAAGGCGCCGATAAATAGAATGGAAACCGCAATAAGGTAACAGCTGGATTTTAATGCCTGAGTGACATGATTAATTTCTTCCGAAGGAAGAATCTGAGAATATAAAAAAGCTTTTTTTATCATACTTGAGCGGGTAGTGAGCAAAACCAACATCGAAAAGAAAACAAATAAAGATAATCCCAAATCGGGGAGCGTCGCCAAAAAAAGTTTGATATTTTCAATCAAGAAGGGACTAACCTTTGCAAAGAGTTCCTCTTTGTTAGGAATGAAGTGAGCATCAAGTCCAAAAAGCTCGGTCAATTTTAAACCATAACTCTGAAGCCTTTCCCACAAATCAAAGACAGCGCGGAAGAATTGCGAGTTCTGCATCGATTCAGCGGAAACTCCTTTAAGGGTATTAACAATGCGAACGATAAAAGCAGTGCTTGGTACTAAAATAAAAAACACAATGAACAAAAATAAACCAGGGGCAAAATATTTTTTAGTTTTTGTTCGAGAACCAATTTTTTTAAATAAAGGCTCAATTGCAAATGCAAAAAAAATCGCCATCAAAATTGGTTTTAAAAAAGGTGTGAAAATAAGGATAAAAGGAATTGAGAATGCCAATAAAAGAATTATTCGTGTGGCCATTTGTAGAGTTTTAATTTTTTGCAGCATGATTTTCCTCTGGGGGACTTTATATCGTCTCTTGTTCCGGTTGCAATCTGTCGATTTATTTGACACACGTCAAGCAGATTGCACTCCAACTGTTTTGTAAAATACTGTAATTACTTGATTTTTTTATGGCATGTTAATTGGGATAAGCCTCTTTATGATGCAGCAACCATGGATTTTAAAAATACTTTCTATTTGTTCTTTTATCCTATGTTTTAATACGACATCAGCTGCTGCTCCACTTAGACCTCAACTTATTTATCTGGGTGTGGATGGTTTCAGTTTTGAAGCTATGGTCACTGCGCAAAAAAGAGGTTTATTCAAAGAATTTCAATTTGGCGCCCATGTAGCACCCTTTCCCTCGATGTCAGATGTTTCTTGGAACTCTGTAATGAAAACCTCTGAAATTTTTGGCGAACAAGGACGCTTGCGAAGTGCTGAAGCCGTTTATTTTGATGAATCCACGGGAAGCGTTGGCGGAGACGTTCGTGATTTTTATCGTCGGCTAGCTCATCCTAAATATTATATGGGGGGATTCGATATTTTTTTTAATCCCTATCTTGAAGGTCTTATGTACTTTCCGACCAATGAAATTCCAAAACTTGAAATTAAAAATGTCATCGATGACATTTTGGCCAGTGAAGAAAAACCTGTTATCTCGGCCTTCATTGCTGGCCCCGATTCAATGGCGCACACTCAGCATGGAAAATTGTATCCTATTCTAAAAATTCTTGATCAAGAGCTTAAAAGACTTTCTGAGGGAATGAAGGAAAAAGGCTTAATACCACATATTGTGTTGGTTTCTGATCACGGGAATGTTGGTCGTTTTGCTGAAGGAGCCAACGAAGTTGAGCTTCTCAAAATTGAATTATCTGATGTTGCAAAAAAATATGGTTTTCGTATGGTCAACACTCTTGTAAAAGATGAAGACATTGCAATTCCACTTTTAGCTTTAGGATCATGGGCACCGGTTTTTATAAAAAATCAAAAATTGAGAGGCCAGTTTTTAAAAAAAATCTCTGGGGAAAAGTGGTTTGATCTTGGAATGTACATCACGAAACAAACGTCGCAGCAAATTCACATTCATGTTGTTTCAAATGAAGGCGAAGCAGATTTAATTTTTGATAAAATCAATAATCGTTACAGTTGGAATGTTTTATCAGGAAATGTTCTAGGAATAGCGTCTTTTAACAATTACGCTGAAGGAAAGACAACGGCCTTAGCTGCAAAATCAAAATATCCAGATGCTTTTTATCGAATTGTGCGCTCAGCAATGAGTAAGGATTTTGATTTTCCGGATATACTGATTACGTCTAAAGATGGTTATTGCTTTGATAATAGTCTTTCTGAATTTACCAAAATGTACAGAACCCATGGTTCATTAACTGCCGGTTCCACACTTGGCGTTGTGGCTTCAAATTTCAACCAGGTCCCTTTGCAACTCAGATCACAAGATATCCTTGAATATTTTGGTATTAAGGCCGAATTACTTTATCGAAACACCTATGAAACCCATCGAGCCACATCAGCGCAAGGTCTGAAAGATTTAAAATACACATCACAAGCTGGGGTGGTAACAAATTCCCGTGATCTTTCCACTAAAAATTTATTTCAACATATCACTCGCTTTATCGCAGATACGCGTCCATTTTTTGTGGTTTCTGAAATCAGCGAACTTATGTCCGCCTTTCAGGGAATTCCTGGGAACAATAAAGCTCCTCATTCTTATTTAAAGTTTGATCCAAGCAAATTTGATTTTAAAGCCTTTTTAAAACCGGCTGATATAGGAGCCTTGACCGATGTTATTTTGCAAAATCCAGATTTAAGCAACATTCGAAACCATCAGGTGGTTAAATCCCTCGAGCTTCGCGCTAAGCAACAAACGGGGGATTTACTGACTTCGACTAATGAGAATAATTTTATGAAGTCGGGCGGTCCAGCCGTACATGCCAAGCGTGCGACAATGAAAATTTTCCAACTACCACCCTTGTTAGAGCGTGCCCTTTCGTTACAGGAAAGAACAAGTTTGAAAGAAACACGGGATTTTGTTTTTGCCGAATATTGGGATAAAGCCCGTAACTATATGACAAGCTCATCAAAGAATTTACAGATGACCAGTGGAAATAAAACTGTTTCGGAAAGACTTTTCGAAGAAACTTTCAAAGAGGCAAGTCTTGAAAACCGGATTTTCCCAACCCCTCTTAAAAAAGTTTATAATCGACAACTCAAGGATTTGACCGTGGTCTATGTTCCGGGAATTTACAATAGTATTTTCGATAAAGAAATTTTTAGTTTGGGAATTAAAAAATTGGAAGAGGGCTTAAGCCTTCGCGTGCTTACTGCTCCTACAGAAAGCACTTGTTCTACGAGCTACAACGGGAATTTATTGATGAAGTTTCTGCAAAATGATTTTGCTCTTCGCCAGCAAAAACTTGGAATCGATACTAAATATTTGATTCTGGGGTATTCAAAAGGTTCGGTGGATGCGCTTGCGGGTTTTGTGACAAATTCAGATTTTGTTTCTAAAAATATATTGGGTTTGGTCTCAATTGCTTCTCCGCTCCAAGGCTCTTCGATATTGGATCGAGCAGATCTTCCTTTTCAGTTAGTCGAAGCTCTTTCTTCGCAAAAAGCACCTGAAGTTTGTTTAAAGGAATCCGCCGCTGGAAAATCCTTAACCCCTAGCGCATTATCTAATTTTTGGAAACGATATGGAAAATCACTCATTGGATTGACTCGATATTTTTCAGTTTCTTTTGTCAGTGAAATGGAAGATAGCCATTTATTTATGCGCGCCACTAAACTGATCGCTCAATTTGATGAAGATAACGATGGGGTCGTGACTTTAACTTCATCCCACTATCCTGAATATATTGGCGCAGTGAATTTAGGTACAATTAAAGCCGATCATTTGGCTGGAGTTCTCTCTTCACGATTTGATCAACAAGCCTTTTTCCAAGCACTAGCGCAAACCTTGGCGGAACTTGACGTTGGCAATACAAAAGGGAATCTGAAGTGGAATTTTCAACAAATTGTTGAGCAAGCCAACAAAACAACTCAGACAGGCCACTATTCATTCAGAGAAAACAACGAGGGGATAACCTTTTATCACACAAAAAATTTAATCTTAATGAGAAAAATTCTACCGAATGCAACAAATACTCTTGATATTAATAAGCTTCTTTTGCCGATGGCCACGGATCCTGCGGATACCTACGAGCCAAAAGTAAAATTACCTGAAAATCAACTTCATTATGAGGTTTACAATACAATTTCATTAAAAAATTTAAGTACGCAATTATCAAAAGCGAAGGTAAAACCTTTATCACCGAGAGAATTTCCAACAGGTGTACAATTTGATATCAATCAACAAAACATGATTCAGTTTCGCATCGATCATCAATTTAATTACGAAGACACATCGCCAGCAGGCGCGGATGATAATAATCTGAACGGTTATAAAATTGTATCACGTGGTAATTTGGGGACTTGGTTGCAAATGAAATCTAAAGGCACTTCAGTCAGAATGACAACCTTGGCTTATCGCTTTCGTCCGGTCGATTTTCCAAAATTTTCAACTCAATTAGCTGTTACTAAAGCTGTTTCAGGAGCTGATGTGATTAAGGGTGGATCCGGTAAAGACGATTCTGCTTTTCAAGCGTGGTTTGTGTTAAGAGTAGGAAATGCCACAAAAGATCGATCATTGTTAAATGCAGATCAAGATAAAACAGTTCTGTTTGGTTATTACTGGGGTACTCCGACGTCGAGCGCTGAAAAGCAAGCCGGGCAAATTTTTGAAAATTACTATTCAAAGAAAAATTACGTCGCAATTCGTCTTCCTGAGGCAAAACAAGTTTTATTAGAAAATCCAACAAAATTGAATCAAGAATTAATGATCAAGCGCGACTTTGCAAAGGATCTTAAAGATGCATTTCCAGATTTGAAAGTCGAGGATCTGGAAGTTATTGCAATCACGCTTCAACATGATTCGAATGATACGAAAAGTGAATCCGAATCCTTTTTGAAAAATTTAAAAATTGAACCTATTAATTTGCCCTTATCTTCTAACTAAAGCGACCCCAACACATTGGTCTTGCCATTCCGATGAATTCAATATTATAAAATCCGCCTGGAGTATCCCATGAGTAAAAAAGATGTCTTTGGTGATGAAGTTTCCAAAAGTGAAAATGATTTTAGCGCTTTGTTTGAGCAAAGCCTCAGAGGTGCGAAGCTTAAAACTGGCGACAGTTTTAAAGGGGAAATCCTGACAATCAATAAAGAATTTGTGTATGTTTCCACCGGATCCGCCATTGATGGGCATCTGCCTGTCCGAGAAATTTGGGATGACAACAAGTTGCCAAAATACAAAGTGGGTGACGTAATTGAAGTCGTCGTGTTGAGGGTTCTTGAAGGGGAAGTGCTTTTGCGCGCCAAAGCGGCGAAAGGTTCGTCTCAATCTGTGGATAATTTGGAAGATGCCTTCGATATGGAATTACCAGTTGAAGGAAAAGTCCTTGAATTAGTTAAAGGCGGTTATCGCATTCAAGTGGCTACCGAAAAAGCCTTCTGTCCGCTGAGCCAAATAGATCTTCGTGTACCACAAGAACCAGAAAGTTTTATTGGTCGCAAATTAGATTTTTTAATTACAGCCTATGAAAACAATGGAAGAAATATTGTTGTGTCTCGACGAAAAATACTTTTGATAAGCCAAGCTGAAGTCGAAAGCGAAATGCTCGAGAAAGCTCAGGTCGGTGATCTTTACGAAGGCACGATCACCAAAATGGAAAAGTTCGGCGCCTTTGTGCGATTGGAAAATAATCTTGAAGGCTTGATTCCTGTTTCTGAATTGACTTGGTCCCGTGGGGTGAAAACTGAAAATGTTGTTCATAACGGAATGATGGTTAAAGTTAAGTTGCTCAAAATTGAAGATGTTGATGGTCGACTTCGTATGTCCTTTTCTTTGAAACAGGGGGGCGGCGAAAGTGACCCTTGGAGCAACATCGTGGAAAAATTTCCAGTCGGTAGCATTCACGCAGGCACTGTGGAAAAGAAAGAAGCCTACGGCCTATTTGTAAATGTTGCAGGTGGCATTACGGGTCTTTTGCCCAAATCTAAATGGCGTGAATCAGTGGACGGGGCTCAATACGAAAATAAGAAGCGCGGGGACTCTATCCAAGTCCAAATCGACGAGATTCGAGCTGACGAAAGACGAATTTCTTTAGGCTTACCAGGCGAAGCTATAGATGAGTCTTGGAAAGCCCATGCTGCCCCAGCTAAAAGTTTTGGGACTTTCGCCGATCTTTTGAAAAAAAAGTAAGCCTGATTGTTTCACTAAAAGTAGGCCTTGCAATTTAATCTACGCCAAGGTTAGCCTTGAATTAAGCATTTCCAAGAGCTTCAGTTTCTGTCGTTCTTCGCGAGATGCAAACATTCGTTTTTCAAGAGCTCGTTAACAGCGATGTTCTGAAAGATAAAAAAGGAGTCCAACTTATGCTCAGCAACGAGCCCGGCAATTCATCTATGCGATATCAAACTCTTAAATCAGCTCTCCATTTTCCCGAAAGAAAAGTTGAAAAACCCGCTGGTCTTAATACGCCAGTGTCAGAATATTTCGGAAGTTTAACTTTTGGATTGGCGCAAATGAGGGAAAAACTTCCTCGCGATGCTTATCAAAATCTTTTAAAAACTTTGGATCACGGGAAAAAACTTCCCAAAGAAACTGCGGAAGCAATTGCTTCGGCAGTGAAAGAATGGTCGGTGAATAAAGGCGTCACTCATTTTTGTCACTGGTTTCAACCGATGACAGGATTGACTGCTGAAAAACACGACGCTTTTATTACCACACAATCTTCTTATCATTCTGAAATCCGGGTGATCGAAAGATTCACCGGTTCTCAATTAATTCAAGGCGAACCCGATGCCTCTAGTTTTCCCAGCGGTGGGATGCGCTCGACATTCGAAGCTCGTGGTTACACCACTTGGGATCCCTCGTCGCCAATGTTTATCATTGAAGATGAAGCGGGAAAAACATTGTGTATTCCGACGGTATTTTTTGGCTATCATGGACAAGCTTTGGATTGTAAAACCCCTTTGCTTCGTTCTTTGGAAGCATTAAATCTGCAAGCCTGCGAATTTTTGAAACTTGTTGGCGATGTTGATGTGAAAAGAGTGAACGTCACTTTGGGTGTCGAACAAGAATATTTTCTGATCGATCGAAATTTTGTAGCACTAAGACCAGATTTGATTATGACTGGCCGAACTTTATTGGGATCTTCTTCGCCTCGTGGACAACAATTGGAAGATCATTACTTTGGTGCCATTCCCAGTCGTGTAAAAAAATTCATGCAAGAAGCCGAGTTCGAACTTTTTAAACTGGGAATTCCGGCAAAAACTCGCCACAATGAAGTGGCTCCGAGCCAATTTGAATTGGCGCCTATTTTTGAAGATGTGAATGTGGCCGCGGATCACAACACACTGACGATGGAAATTCTAAAAAAAGTGGCCTTAAAACATAATTTTGTTTGTTTGATGCACGAAAAACCATTTGCGGGAATCAACGGCAGTGGGAAACACAACAATTGGAGCATGTCGAACGACAAAGGCGAAAATCTGCTTGAACCAGGAACGACGCCGCATCAAAATTTGCGATTCTTGGCAGTGATGTCTGTCATCATTAAAGCGGTTCATGATCATGCCGCAGTTTTAAGAGCTTCAATTGCTAGCCCTGGTAACGATCATCGTTTGGGAGCCAATGAAGCTCCACCTGCGATCATTTCGGTTTTTCTGGGAAGCATGCTGGAAAAGATTTTTGATGATATTGAGCAAGGGAAATCGTCGCAAGCAACTGATGCTCAGATCATTGATTTGGGAGTGGGAAAAATTCCTAATATCTCGAAAGATTACACGGATCGCAATCGCACCAGTCCATTTGCCTTCACGGGAAATAAATTTGAATTCAGAGCCGTGGGTTCCTCGTCAATTGTTTCCATCCCTATGACATTTTTGAACGCGGCTGTGTCTTCGGCTTTCCGAGATGCCACTGAAAAATTAAAAGTTTTGATCAAACAAAAAGGTTCACGTGATGAAGCTGTCATGGAACTGACTCGACAATTTGCCATTGAATCTAAAAAAGTTCGTTATGATGGAAATGGATATTCGCAAGAGTGGCGTGATGAAGCAGCCAAGCGCGGTCTTCCTGTGCTGAATAGCACAGCTGAAGCTTTGGAAGTTTTTAAACAAGCAAAATTCACCGAGTTCCTGACCAAAGAAAATGTGCTTTCTGCCGAAGAAATAACTAGCCGGCATCACATTATGGTCGAGCGCTATATCAAAACCATCGATATCGAAATCGATACTTTACTTGAACTTGTGCAAACTTATGTGATTCCTGCTGTGGAAAAACAAATGAGTCTATTGTACCAAACCCATCAATCAATCACTTCTGCTTCGCTGAAAACAAAACATTCAGCACGAATGATGAGCCTGCAAACGACCTTGGATCAAATTTTGGGACGACAAGAAGAATTAACAAAATTAGTCGATCAAGTTCGTGGCCTTCAAGATGAAAGTTCGCAGATGAAGAAACTGGCGCATGAAGTTCAACCTTTGAGTTTTAAATTGCGCGAAGCTTGCGATGCTGCGGAAAGACTGGTGGCTGACGAGTATTGGCCTCTGCCGAAATATCGTGAAATGTTGTTTATGAATTCTTTGTGTTAAATAAATTTTAAACACCCAAAGGGGGAAAAATGCGTATACATATTCTTTTAGTTGGCTTAGTGGCCTTACTAATTTCCAACACAGGCCTAGCTAAAAAGGACACTGTTGCGCCAAGGACTACCTCTTCCAAAGATCGACCTGTCGTGCTGCCGCCAAACCAAACGGAGTTGGCGGCAAGCTGCGAGAAGGGAGCCGAGGGGCTCTCGGAAGATTACCCTATTGCCCACCGAGCTTATGCCCTGAGCTATAATTTTAAATATCGTGTTTCGAATTGGGTCTATTACCGCTTAAGCCGGGAAAATTTAAAAAATAGCTGCGCCAAGCGAAAAGACAATTTTAAAGCCGACCCTGTATTGGTGAAGGCGAAACTTCCTGCGGTCACGGAAAAGGACTATCAAGGAAGTGTATCAGGATTTGATCGAGGACATATGGCTCCATCAGCTGATTTTACGTGGGATGCCGACGTCAATAAGGAAACTTTTTTCATGACGAATATGTCCCCTCAGACGGTCAGCCTTAATCAAAGGGCATGGAATAATTTGGAAGATCGCATACGGCTTTGGACCTGCGGCCATGGGGAACTTCGCATATACACCGGGCCAATCCTTAAATCTGGACTTAATCGTCTGAACTCTTGTGTTTCGGTACCTGAGCAGTTTTATAAGGTTATTCTTTCTTTTAAGGATGGAAAATATAAAGGTATCGGTTTTATTTATAACCAAACTGACGATGGGGATCCCTATCGAGACAGAGCAGTCAGTATCCGCCAAGTTGAAAAAATTTCTGGCTTGGATTTTTTTAAGGACGAATTTGCCCCGGCGGTTCAAGATTCCTTTGAAAAAGAGTTCAATTGGGCCGATTGGGATGGCACCGAAGTAGATTGTAAGGCCTGTCCAGCCAGCCCTTAAAATAAAAACTTAATTTACATTTTGCCTTTGTCCTTTTTTCGGATAGAACTAAATCTAATAGGTTTATATTTCCGGAGGAAAAGTGACGAAATTCATCGATGAAGAAGCAAATCTAGCGGCCCGAAGAGATGTCGATGTTCCTGCCGAAAATTCAAGGTCGAATTCAAACGAAACTGGATTGCAGACCTTTTTAATGTGTCGTCAGTTTTCCACAGAAATTAGCGCTTCATTAGATGCTTTATTTGCAAAATACTCGCTGTCATTTGGTCGTTTTAATATTCTTATGGTGCTGGCGAAGTCACCGTTGGGGCTAATGCCTTCCGAGTTAGCTAGTTTTTGCCAAGTCACTCAGGCAACAACTTCCGGCTTACTGAATAGTTTAGAAAAAAGTCAAATAATACAACGGCAAGAACATCATCAGGATGGTCGTGCTTTCGTCATCAAACTTTCAGAAAAGGGATATGAAATTCTCAATAAAATTCAACCCGAGTTCTGTAAAAAAGTTGAAGAAATTTTTCTGAGTTTGGATCCGGACGAAGTTGTGCAGCTGCAGGGGCTTTTAACTAAACTCAGAATCAAAATCCAAAATGAAGCCGAACTCAACTAAGGGCTCGTCCAAAAATAACCTGGGCCCTAGGCCAAGTATTTAAGTTTTTGACCAAAATTCCGATCTGAGATTATCAATCCAGAAAGGATGGGCCAGCATGAGTCAGTATAATCTGCCCAGCGTTTATCAGTTTCTACTTCACACTCCCGAGCAAGGGCTTCGCAAAATTCTGATCGATCCAAAAGGTTTAAGCGACGTTCACTTTAGCTTGATGATTAAAATTGTTCGTAATTGTCCTGAAGCGATTTTTTGTGATCACTTTGACAAAGGAACATTCCCGAAAATAAAATTCAATCCGGCGGAAACCAAAATCAAAGAAAAATTTTGGGCCGATCTCACTCAAACTCTAAATCAAAGAGGACTGCTTAACCCTGCTGAAAAAGCAGCTTAGGGCGTGGGTCTGATTACACAAGTTCAAAATTTAAATGGGCCGCTGTGTGCGGCCTTAGCTTTTGAAAATCGCGAAGACGAACTAGCGCAAGAGTTAGGTCCAGAGTTTGTTAAGTTTGGACGTTTATTTATAGCTTTACAGTCGCGAGTAGTAAAAAAAACTCCCTTGATTTGGGCGCAAGATTTTTGGCCTGATACAAAACTTTTACCATGTCCCTCGATCACTCAGGGTGCTGCTCAACTAAAAAAAATTTCATCCCTCTGGGCTTTATATTCGGTTGAAAATCATCGTCGTGCCCAATTGATTCAAGAAAAATTAAAATCTTGGAATTTTTCTGCGGTGGATTTTATGCAGAAAATTGAAAAAAAGAATTTTGGTGCATGGACTTTGTTGGAAAAGGAATGGATGTTGGCCTGTGCAAAAACCGCTGGCCAAACTCCGCTTGGGGAAATTCAATTTATTGAAGATCGAAAGTTTCCGCCGACCCGAGCTTATTTAAAGTTGTGGGAGCTTTTCACTCTTCATCTGAATCCCCCAAAAAAATCGGATACCGTGATCGACTTAGGAAGCTGTCCAGGGGGTTGGACCTGGGTGCTGCAGTCCTTAGGATGTAAAGTCATCAGCGTAGATAAGGCCCCCCTTGATCCAAAAATTGCTAAGCTAGCTCGAATTGAATTTATGAAAAAGGATGCCTTCGCATTAAAGCCCGAGGATGTGCCGCCATTGGATTGGCTTTTTAGTGATATTATTTGTACACCGGAAAAATTATTCGAGCTGGTGCAAAAGTGGCGAGCTTCTGGACGGGTCAAAAACTTTGTCTGCACCATCAAGTTCAAGGGAAAAACAGATTTCGTGGCCCTGCAGCGATTTAAAGACATTTCGGGATCAGTGATCCTGCATTTAAATCACAACAAACACGAAGCCACTTGGATCCTGACAGAAAAAACTTCCTCTTAAATTTTTTTGATGTTATTTATTTCGGCCAATTGATGTTGTTTAGCGCGCGGGTGGTGGAATTGGTAGACACGCAGGTCTCAGAAGCCTGTGGGAGAAATCCTGTGAAGGTTCAAGTCCTTTTCCGCGCACCAAATTTCCTTACCCTCATTTAATTTAAGCTGAGCGATTCCTTGAAATGGCAAATTCAAATCATAACAAATACTTGCGCCGTTCAAGCGCGGGTTCGAGAGTAGCCTTTTCAGAAGATTGAGTCGATCTACCTCAGACTGTTCCTTCCAAATAGATTCCGCACTCTTACAGAGTTCGAGAGTGAATTTCGCTCTTTGTACGATTTCGTCATTGCTCAATGTTCTCCGCGAAGTTTTCGCTTCGAGTTCTAGTCTCTCAGCTTGCAAGCGTTGCAAGTTCCGCGTGTACGATTCCTTCGACAAATGTCCGTCTTTCCAATCCCGATACAATTCATCTTCACCCGGAGCCAACTCGCTAAGGCGAACTTTTGCTTTTTCCGATTCAGCCGAGCTAGAGTTATCTGCTCGAAGGTTCGCTTCCATTAATTCA
>ERZ1292625.1369-Hain-H41-01um-R1-1369-length-29494-cov-51_pt1 | contig 29494 bp, 24 predicted proteins | sample MGYA00564400_ERZ1292625 | MGnify/ENA primary metagenome ERZ1292625 (study PRJEB36523, sample SAMEA6512639) | groundwater metagenome | collected 2019-01-08 | study: AquaDiva: Metagenomics assemblies of 32 groundwater samples | reverse complement strand
TCGATGATCTAACGATCTGAAAATTCTCTTCGAATATCTCGGTCGGTCTCGCGCTGCTTTATGTCCTGGCGCTTGTCGTATTTCTTCTTGCCACGGACAATGGCGATTTCAACCTTGATCTTCTTGCCTTTATTATACACCGAAATCGGCACTATTGTCAAACCACGCTTTAACTCAAGGCTTCCGAGCTTTTGGATCTCTTTTTTTGTAAGAAGAATTCTACGATTTCTCTTTGGTTCGTAAGTATCTGGAGTGTTATTTGTCTGGTAAGGGGGGATATTCATTGCAATAATGAATGCCTCGCCACCACGCACCATGACATGCGATCCTAGAAGAGAACCTTGATGCTTGCGGAGGCTCTTCACTTCGATTCCGAGCAGCTCAATGCCAGCCTCGAACGTTTCAATCGTCTCGAAGTCCGTAAAAAATCTTTTGTTTGATATAAGCTGGTCTGACATATGTGCAAAACTATTCTAGCATCCTTTGACTTTATATGAAAGTTGTGATAATGTACTTATGAAAGCAATTTTGAAATTTACAGCGTTGCAAGGATGCAAGCTGAAACAGACAAAACCCCAAATACGGAAAACCCCTGAAAGAAAGACGCTAAATTATGAATGTTACAATCCCCCTTTGGTATCTGCCTGCCGTGTTTCTATTGCCTATTGCAATTGGAACACTCACCTCTCTTGTCATCCGATACTTCCGGCATTTGTGCCCAGTTGAGGGCTGTCGCTGTCACACGAAGAAGACGTACAGGCTTTTTGAAATTCGGCGGGAACCGAATAAGCGAGGCCTGAAGATGTTTTGGTCGTATAAATTCCGGATATGCTCGAAAGGGCATGTGACCCCTTCGATCAAAAGCATCGAACTGTCGCACAATCAAGTCAGTGCCAAGCCGCCGCATGAGCTTGATTGGAATACTGGAAGTCAACTCTGTGCAAGATCTGGAATCCCAAGCCCGTTCGCTGAGCCGCCACATCTTCGAACTACTTTGAGTGCTGCGGGTACCGCCTTCAGAAAGCCATTTACGGACCAAAAGAGCGGCGGTTTCCAGCAGCACATTGTCGCCTCGTAAATTTTGATCGGTCCTTTCACCACCAGCGAGCATGTCTCGCTGGTGGATTTTTTTATTAAATTTTTCTTTCTTTTTCCTACAATCTGAGTATAATCAAAGCCTATGAGCAAACAGCAATCAAACAAGGGTCCTGGGGATAAAAAGAGCAAGAAGCCGAGCAGATTTGGGCTTCTTAACTCAATTTCCACTGGACTTCTTGTACTTTTTCTTATAACGAGTCTCTATTCGGTTTTGGCAGATACAAGCGCGTCTACGGACAAAATCGCCCTCTCTGACCTTGTGCATGATGTCGGAATGGGTAAAGTCATTTCTATTACAGTCAAAGGGAATGATCTTGCCGCACTTTATCGTGATAATACTTCTAAGAAAGCCCAAAAAGAGAGCGATTCTTCTGTTACAGAAACTTTTGCACGTTATGGACTTACTCCAGAAAAGCTAAATGCAGTAAAAATTAACGTAGAAGGGCCGAGCGGGTTTGTTTTTTGGCTTACACAGCTTGCACCGTTCCTTGCTCCGCTTCTTTTTATTGCCTTAATCATCTGGTTTCTAACGCGACAAGTGAAGGGTACTGGAATGCAGGCATTTTCTTTTGGACAATCGAAAGCCCGCATCACATTGCCGGATGACAAGAAGCAGAGGGTGACATTCAAGGATGTTGCAGGTGCTAAGGAGGCGAAGCAAGAACTCGCTGAAATCGTCGACTTTCTCAAGAATCCCAAAAAGTTTCTTGAAATCGGCGCAGTGATTCCGAAGGGAATACTTCTTATGGGTGCTCCTGGTACAGGAAAGACATTGCTTGCACGAGCAGTTGCTGGTGAAGCCGGCGTTGCATTTTTTGCAATCTCAGGTTCTGAATTCGTGGAAATGTTCGTGGGAGTCGGTGCATCACGTGTGCGAGATTTATTTAAAATGGCAAAGCAGGCAGCTCCTGCAATTATTTTCGTGGATGAAATCGATGCTGTTGGACGAGTGCGAGGTACTGGTGTCGGGGGAGGAAATGATGAGCGAGAGCAGACATTGAACCAGATTCTTGTGGAGATGGATGGATTCGAGCCGAATGAAAAGGTGATCGTCATGGCTGCGACAAATCGACCTGATGTTCTTGATCCCGCGCTCCTACGGCCAGGACGATTCGACCGACGAGTCACTATTGACCTACCTGATCGAAATGATCGAGAGGAGATTTTGAAAATACATTCAGCCAAGAAGCCTTTTGCAGAAGACGTCGCCCTCCGAGTCATCGCAGAACGAACTCCAGGATTCTCTGGTGCTGATCTCTATTCTCTTATGAATGAAGGAGCTATCCTTGCTGCACGAGAAAATCGTACGAAGGTCGCACAGTTCGATCTTATTAGAGCTATCGAAAAAGTAATGCTTGGACCAGAACGAAAGAGCCATCTTCTTTCAAAGAAAGAAAAGGAAATCACTGCGTATCACGAAGCGGGTCATGCGCTCGTCGCATCGGTACTTCCATTTGCAGACCCAGTTCACAAGATATCGATCATTTCTCGTGGACGTGCCGCTGGATACACCCTTCATCTCCCACTTGAAGATCGAAAGATGCAGAGCAAGAGGGAATTCCTCGACGATATTTCCGTTTCGCTTGGCGGTTATGTAGTTGAGAAAATCATGTTCAATGATGTGACAACAGGACCATCAAATGATCTCCAGGTTTCAACGGCTCTTGCGCGAGACATGGTGACGAAATACGGAATGTCTGAAAAGATCGGCGTGCTCGCGCTCGAGAGCTCTGGCGGACGCGCAATGTTCGGAAAGGGAGTCGAAGATAACGGATATTCAGAAAAGATCAGCGCTGACATCGACTCAGAAGTCGCGCGAATCATGGATGAAGGCTACAAGAAGGCAGAGGATATCGTTACCAAGCATAAAGCAGCCCTCGATGCCATCGCCCAAAGGCTCATTGAAGTGGAGACGATTGAACGAGAAGAATACGAAAATATCATCATTGCTCATGGAATTCAGCCGAAAAAGAAGTTAGATATTGAGCATTTGGTCTAACCAGTCTATTGAAGTTTATGAACTATTGAATTATAATTACTGTATTATAATCTAATCGTTCAATCTACATGGCTCGATACAAGGAAAAGTCTAAGGCAATAGCATTAAGGAAAAAAGGATATAGTTATTCTCAGATAAAAGAAAAACTTGGTATAAGTAAAGGCACTCTAAGTAATTGGCTGCAAAATTATCCACTTTCTGATAAAAGAATTCGGGAACTAAGAGCAGACAATCCAAGAAGAATTGAGAAATATATAAATACGATGAGGAAAAAGCGTGAGGAGAAATTTTCTATTGCTTTTGATAAGGTTAAAAAAGATATTGGGAATATAAGTGATAGAGAATTGCTTATCGCAGGATTTTTCCTCTATTGGGCTGAAGGAGGGAAGACGACTCATAATAATATGACTTTAACTAATACTGACCCATCAATGCTAAAAACATATCTAAACTGGTTGAAATTACTCGGAGTATCTAAGGATAAACTAAAGATTAAACTGCATCTATATAAAGATATGGATGAAAATAAGGAAATTTCTTTTTGGAGTAGGGAATTAGGTATTGAGAAATCAAAATTCCACAAAACGTGGGTTAAAAATTCTAACATGTCAGACTTAACATATAAGAATAATTTTGGACACGGTACATGCAATGTTATTCTCAATGACACAGTCATGGCAACCTATGTGTTGATGGGAATCAAATTTGTTGCTAATGTAGTAGGTACTAGTAAATAGATTGATTGCGCCCTTAGCTCAGTTGGTTAGAGCATTCCGCTTATACCGGAAGGGTCCTAGGTTCGAATCCTAGAGGGCGCACCCTTTGAAAAACAAAATTACACACATCATTTCGTTAAGCTACTCATTAGCGAAAGCGAATTTTAAGGTAAGGAATGAGGCAAGCTATCTAGGCATACTCTGGTATCTTTTGAGCCCACTCAGCTTTTTTCTGATAATCCTGCATTTGCGAACCACACTTTCGCTTGATCAGGGAATAGAGCACTACCCAGTATATCTACTTCTAGGTCTCATCATGGTTAATTTTTTCAGCCAGTCAGTCGCTTCTTCGATAGATATTATCCGGAGTAATGCCAACTATATTAAAACGATGAAGGTTAATTATGAAGTTTTCATACTCTCAACCGTGTTCAGGGCGACCTTTTCCCATCTATTCGAGCTCGTCCTTGTTGGGGTTACATTGGCACTGCTTGATCTTTCTTTATTCGGTGTAATCTATTACATCCCAATACTAGTTCTTTATTTCTTTTTTACACTTGGTGTCTGTTTTCTTTTTTCTGCAATAGGTGTTTACTTTAATGATTTAAAGAACCTCTGGACTATTGCATCACAACTGCTTCTTTTTGCCACACCGGTATTTTATCTCGTGAAAGAGGAAAGCCCACTCCATTCTCTGAATCTTTTTAATCCTCTCTTTGGTTTTCTTGCTGCAGCTCGAGATGTGACGATTTATGGAACTTTGCCGTCACTTCAACTCATTCTCGTATTGATTGCAGTCAGTGTATTTTTCTCTGCACTCGGCCTCTTTATTTTTAATAGGTTGAAGAGAAGCTTCGCTGAACTTGTTTAAAATATGAAAAGAATTATCGTTAAAAATCTCAATAAAGAATTCAAGCTTAATCGCAAAGGTGGGGGATCTGTTTTGTCGCATCTGCTTGGCACATTTTCTGGTGGAAAATCTCAGAAATTGAGAGTCGCAGATGACTTGTCGTTCGATGCCGGGGCAGGTGAGAATATTGGTATCATAGGCAGGAATGGATCAGGAAAGAGTACGCTCCTTCGTCTGATAGCCGGTATTTATGACTCTCCAAAGGGATCAATCAAGACAGAGGGCTCACTTGTGTATCTTTCAGGTTTTGGGCAAGGTCTACAGCAGCTCTTAAGTATGAGAGAAAATATATTTCTTATGGGCGCTATGATGGGACTTTCGAATTCTGAGATCAAAGAAAAATTTGATGAGATTGTTGATTTTTCTGGCCTAAAGGAATTCGTTGATGCCAAGGTATTCCAATTCTCATCAGGAATGCTGACGCGCTTGAATTTTTCAGTCATGATTTTCTGTGTTAAGCATCAGAATCCTGACATCCTGCTTCTTGACGAAGTTTTTTCAGCTGGTGCAGATATTGATTTCCAAGAAAGGGCTATCGTAAAAATGGAGGAACTAATCCACGGTGGTGCAACCGTGCTTCTCGTGAGTCACAATCTTAAGATGATCGGCAAATATTGCAATCGCACTATCTGGCTTGAGAAGGGGAAGATTCGTCAGATGGGCAATACGGACCAGGTTGTTGAAGCCTATCTCCAGGCGGCATCTGGGAGGCTCAATTCATAAAATTCGATTTCAGGAACGCATAAGACTTCGGCGAAGCTTTTTTAATAAGTTTGCCTGTTTTTCCTATTGCACGATCCAGCATTCTATAAAACTTGTTCGGCCTCGATACGCGGGCTGTTTCGTAAAGTTCATCGAATTCCTCTTTGTCGAGAATGGCCGCTGCATCCATCCAATGCCTGTATTCCAAAGAGACAGGACTAAGGAGTCTCGCTGGAGTCGCCTCGATATGCACCCTGATCACTATTCGGAGCATGGTGCGCACGATTGATTCTTGAGGAATGAAAAATTTGAAATCTCCAATCCTTTTTTCTACTCGATCTATCCTTGTACCATTCATCAGAGACACATCTGTTCCCCCTATCCGGAGCACAATCTCTTTGCCATTATCATGAAGCGGAATCAAAGAAAGCCTCTCAATTCCACCAATGAATATTTCAACTTTCGGCCTTCGAGCTGGACCCTCGAGCCTTGTCGCGAATTTCCACGAATCATTATATTCTTTTTTGACACATAAATCTCTCAGTACTGAACACGCTTTTTCAAAGTCAGATTCTCTTACGCATAAATCGACATCCTTGTTTTCCCTTACAAAATTTCCCACAATTCCAGCGACTGCAATACCGCCGAATACCCAATACTCAACCTTCTCTTTATCCAGGGCTGGAAGCACTTTTTCAAAGATAGGTCCAAAATGGCGATTCGGAAACGAGGTCCTTACCGATTTCAAGAATTCAAGTATCTTTGGTAAATGAATATACATTTCGACGTTGTTGTATGAAACCTCTGAGAGGTGCATGACGGTATCGATTACTTCCCGAGTCTGCTCGGTGGCGTATTCTTTGAGCGTGTCAGGGTTGTACGGATGATAGCCTGCTTTCTTTTGGTGTATGAAATAACACACATATCTGCAGATCTTCACTCCTAATTTTGCAGTCTTGGTGACGGAGTCCTTCGTTATCAGATATTGCGTTGCTTTGGTTACCTCATAACCTATTGCTTCATCGAGACTATAGGGTTTTATGGAAAAATCGCTTAGCTTGAATGTCTTGCCAGCGAGATGCTCCCAGTCGTCAAAGTTGAAGAAGAAGGCTTCTGGAGTGAAGATAAACATAAGCGCCGATGAACGATCCTTTCCGAGAAGTTCGCTCATACTCAAGTAATTTATGTTTATCCTGCTGATCCACGGCACTTGTTTTCGTATTTCCTTCGAAATCCTGCCTAATTTATTTCGGGGAAATGAATCGCTGATGATTGCAATGATGTCTATGTCACTTTTGTCACAAGAGTAATCGCTTCTCGTTATTGATCCACAGTAATAAAAAGCCAGAATGCCGATCCTAGAATGGTTCTCATATGTCCGTATTACCGCTGCTCTTACGCTGTTTCTGTCATGCAGATGTGTTCGCACCGCCGGGCCGGGATCCTTGCCCATATTTTTTTTTAGGAAGATATATATTTCGGGTGACAGTTTCTTGATGTACATGCCAGTTTTTCCTATATACGAATCAATCGTCATAGATAATACGCTCGCTTTCGGTGTTGCATCCTGGACCCCTAGCTTCCATTTGAGAAGGGAATATAGATAATGCCTGCGCGCCGTGAATTTCTTGTAACACGATATTTTTTTATATTGGTGCGAATATGAAATAATGCCAGGCGTATTTATGGATATTTGGAATATTTTGCATTGATAGTCGATCTTGATCTGGGACTGAAGGTCGGTATCATTACTTAGTGCATCGGTAATCGCACATTGATCATCATTGAGAAGCTCTGGTCGCGGTACGTTCAATAAAGCCCTTTCGAAAATCTTAAGCGCAACGGTTCTTTCTGCGATCCATTGACCTGCATTAAGATAAATGAAAGGACTGCCTTTAGAATTTTCTTTTTCTCTCCGAGCGAGCGACTTGAAGAACTTTTTTAGGTCAGGCATTTTTTGATAAAATCCGCCTTTTTCAGCTTGGCTTTCTCCTCCGAACAGCATTCTGACATTCATCTTTTTGAATTCATCCAGAATTTGCTTTGGCGGGGCGCTTAAGATCAGATCGCGTGAATCGAGACCCATAACATATTTCGTCTTCTCGTTGAGGCAGGCTTCGTGCATCAGCCTAAGCTTGGTTTCATAGTGGCCTTTCCATTTATTAACACCCTTTCCGTAGGTCTTTAGGAGAACACCAAGATGTTCGCACACTTTTTCTAGTATCGAGGTGTTGCGATTATTCCATGTGACTATGGCAAGGTCTTCGGGGCAGCTGAATTTTTTCGACGGTCCTTCAAGAATCATTCTTGAAAGCTTAAGAAGCGTGTCGTGTGAATCCTTCGTCAAGGCGCCTGGCTGGTGATATACCATCGGGTATGTTCCGGTATAGTTATTCCTCAAGGAAAATAGCTTTTCCTCAGAACCGCCAATCAGCTTCCTCAGTTTAGATATGCAATTTTTGGTGTCGAAAATTACAGCTCGTTTCAGGCATTCTTGTACATAATAATCCGCATTATTTTTTAGCACAGTATTTGCTTCTATGATCGCATCAGCTAATTTTTTCGGTGTAATATCGTCTATCAGTATCCCTGTTTTTTCATGAAGGACACTTTCTTTATACCCACCTTCTTTTGGCGCTATTACCATTTTTCCTGAAGCCATCGCTTCGACTGCAGTCATGCCGAAATCCTCGTCTCTTGCCGTGGTGATAAATCCTTTGCAATTAGAGTATAAATCAATAAGTTCCATATCACTGACCCATTGTTTTAATTCGACACTAGGGGGACGCATCTGTTCAAGACCCGCTCTGTATTTTTCGAATTGATTTACATTTTTTTCATAGCTACCGACCACAATAAGGCGTTCATTAGGCAATTGTGCAAATGCGGCAAGCTGCATCTCGACCCTCTTGTGATCAATGAGACGATTCACTGAAAGCCAGTAGCCTTTATCGGCGCCGTTCTCGTATTTTGTTGTGTCAATCGGTGGGTATATGACCTTAGCCTCCTTCCCATAGAATCTTCTTATCCGTTCTTGGGTGTTTCCAGAGTTACATGTCCATAAGCCAACATGTTTCGAATATGAAAGCGTCAACTTTTTATTAAACCAGACCCAAATGTCGAAAATCGGATGTTTCCATTTTGAAAGCATTTTTTCCTTTATTATTCCGCGGAATTGCCAGAGTTCGTTGAGCGGGGAGTGCACGTACCAGAGATTGGGTTTGTTGTTCACTGCTCCCGACATTGCCCAGTCGCCTGATATGATATAGAAATCATATTTCCGCCCGAGATTCAGCCTGCGGAACCTGAGAGACGCAAGCTGTTGCTTGAACGGCGCCTGCTTCGGGATTTTTCCTATTGATTTGATGCGTGGTATGACATCAGCAAAACCTGCGTTGATAATATGCTTCGTGTCGAACACTGTCGTGTATATGTCAGCATTCAATTCTCTCGCGAATGTAAGCGTGACTATCTCCGCTCCGCCGATATTGTCCATGTAGTTGTGGAATAAGGCGATTTTCATTTCGTTATGTAATACGTTCGACTTTCTGATTCCGTTCCCGCGTCAGCGTCTTTCTCAATTAACAATATTTTCCCCCGCTGCTTTTTGATAAGGTCGATAACTTCACTTTCAGGATAAGAAGTCATTCGCATTCGCACTAGATTCAATCGGTGCAAGAGTTTCAATGGAATAATCATTTTAAATAAAGGATAGAGCAGGTAATAGAATTTGCGACGCAATCTATATGGAACTGATGACGGCAATTGAAAAACAAGTATACCTGAAGGTTTTAGTATGCGCATAAATTCCACTATATAGCCAGTAATATTTTCTTTTTCAGGAATGTGTTGGAGTACAAGACGTGAGTAGATTAGATCAAAATAATCATTTTCAAATTGTTTTATATCAACTTCTTGACCTAGAACATATTTACAATTTTTCTTTTGACTGACCGATTGTGCGATCGAAATCATGGTTGGCGAAATATCTAGTCCGTAGCATGTATCAAAATATTCTGCCATAGCCTGTGTTATTCTGCCAACACCACACCCAAAATCGAGCATGGTTTTCCTTTTTAGATCATATTGGTAGCGCTCTATTTTTTCGATAAATTTCTTTACATCCTTTTCACCTGTAGCAAAAAATTCATTGATATCCCATTTGCCAAATTTTTTTGATCGCTCAGTAAGAATTGACCAGTAGGGGTCAATTTGCGCAAAATCTTCCCATTCTGCTGAATTCATTAGTATGTTTTTATTATTTTCCTTTTTCATGATTCTTTTATTCCAAGTGTACTTAACATGAATCCCGAGAATAGCGTTTGCATCCCAATGACGAGAAGCGTCAGTGCTACAATAGAATTTTTTACCTCATTGAGTGCACCAAACCCTGATGAAATCCACCTTAATGCTATCGCGAGGAATACAAGCGCGCCAAGCAGAGAAAGGATAACCCCAGCAATCGCCGCCTTCTCAATTGTAAATATCTTAAAAAGCCTTTCGAAGGTTGTGCTCTGGTCACTGAGATGGGTGATAGCATAGATCTTCGAGAACATGGAGAAAAGTATAAGCTGATAGCCGACGATTGCAAGGGCTGAGGAAAGGAACATCGGATGGAAAAACAAAGTAATACCAAAGATTGTTGGATTGCTGAAATAAAGGACTATCATGGAAATAATACCGATGCTACAAGCCACAGCTCCTGGCAGGAAGAAAAGATAAAGTGGCGAGTAGAGAAGAATGAAGCGCAGATGTTTCCAGCCGTCGCTGAAAGAGTTAAGTTTCGATGTCCCGATGCGTGGCCGATACGGCACTGGAATTTCTCCGAAAGAAAGGTTTTTTCGAGCAGCCTTAATGATCATCTCTGATGCGAATTCCATTCCTGCGGTGTTGAGGGGTAGGGTGTTGAAGGCTGATTTTGTGATTGCTCTCGCTCCACAATGCACATCACGCACCTTAATCTTAAAAAAAGCTCTGGTAATAAAAGATAAAAGAGGGTTCCCGATATATCTGTGATGCCATGGCATGACATTTTTGGGGAGAGGAGAAACGAATCTATTTCCAATCACGATATCGCAGCCATCTTTCAGTTTTGAAATGAATTGGGGCAGAAGAGCAAAATCATATGTGCCGTCCCCATCGCTCATATAGATGTATGATCCGGTTGCTTGAGATAATCCCGAAATATATGCGCTGCCGTAACCCCTTGAGGGCTGTTGTACGAGCACCAAAGCAGGGATTTCTTTCTGCAGATTTTGCATTATTGAGACACTTCGATCGGTTGATCCATTATCAACTACGATTATTTCAGCCGACTCTGAGGCAGCACAAGCGTCTCTAATACACTGCTCTATAGCCAGTTCTTCGTTTAGGCATGGTATAACGATGCTAATCTCTGGTTTTGCGGTCATGCTATGATGATACTATGATTCAGACAATTTTAGGAGCTGTGATTCTTTTGATCCCGCTTCTTTTAATATTTAATTTTGAGGACAGAATTCGCGGGTTCCTCTATATGAGTGGATCAATGCTTTTTGCACATATTCTGATAGCTCTTCTGACTCAGGCACTCCATATATTTTCATATGCTGTTGTCGTGGGGATTCACAGCATCATTGCCCTTGTTTGCATATTTTTCTTTTTGCGCAATAAAAAATTCTTCGATAATTTAAAATTCAGCTGGTTTGTTTTGGTTATTTTGGCCATAGTCGGGTATGAATTGTCATCCGTGCACTATTTCTATAAAGGCATAGTCAGCGATATCGGAGGCCTTAATGCCGTTTCGCGCGATTTTTATCCATACCCACATTATTCTGATGAATGGGTGGGGGTGTCGCTTGCTGACTATTCTATTAGTCAAAAATCATTGCCGCTCGTCAATTCTCTTTGGAAAAATGTCCCGTTCGCGAATGGTCTTGCTGCATTTCATTCGCTGGCATCGGAATTGTCTCTTTTGCTGAATATAAGCCCTCTTATAAGCTGGTCAATTTTTGCAATCATAAATGGTTTGCTCATTTCGTTTTTGGTGTATCTTCTTTTGAGGGTTTGTGCAGTTAGTAGTTTTTCCTCAGCATTAGCGGCTTTATCAGTGCCACTTGTTGTTAGCGGTGTAAATGTTGCTGGTATTTGGTTCTTTACACCGCATATTTTTGCTATGCCAGTATTTCTTTTGATGGTTATCTCATTCTGCAAGAAGGAATTCAGGATAGGAATGGTCCTGACATTCCTCTGTCTGATTCTGTATCCGCCGTTCATCGTATTCGTCTTGCCAGCGCTTCTAGCCCACATCATATCGGGTAAGATTTCAAAATATTATCTGCTGTTCGCAGCTTTTGCCAGCATGGTTTTGATATGGCTGTTGTCGCTGGTCGTGGGGTACTCGAAGGCATTTTCTCTTGCTTATTCTTGGATCATTAGGCCAAATCTTGATGGAGGAATAATTTCATTGCCGATATGGATCATCGTTCCCGTAGCGCTAATCCCTTTTATAGTGCTTGGCCTGTTCGAGCTTGCCGAAAAGAAATCATACGCATTGCTTGCTCCGATTTTTACCGGCCTTTTCTTTTGGACTCTATACTCGTTCACGCTTGGCGTAATCATTATCGACCAGTCAAGAGTTGTCGCGCTGACAGCTATTCTTCTCATGATTCCAGCTGGTTTTGGTATCGAACGTGCGATTGGCTATTTTAAAAATAATAGAAACATAAGCATTTTATTTAAAATTTCATGCATTTTTGCTATCGTTTCCGCGGCAATTTTTTATCCAGGATCAAATTCGTGGTCTAAACTTTTTTTAAAGACTGTGAAAGAAGATTCATACAAGCATGTTCCTTCAGCACCAATCACCAGGTGGCTTCATCCAGATGATATGGAGCTTTTTGGCGGAATTTCAGGCAAGGTTTTTCTTTCTCCGCCTTGGAAAGGACTGGTTATTGGGGCCGCCACGCACAATTATCCTCTAGATTCTAAGGCCAGCACCTTAACCAACAGATTTGTCAGATATTCTGATTTTATGGCTGGCACATGCGCTGAAAAGATAGGATATAGCAATGAATTTAGTATTGATTACATATACAGTTCCAAGCTTGAGTGTGAAGGTTTTGAAGAAATTGGCTTGAGCCGAGAGAACCTATATCTGTATAGGTTTATTCCTAAAACTGTGAATCAATAGTATACTTTATTCATCATGAACAGGACAAAAGGATTTACTCTAATAGAATTACTCGTAGTCATTTCGATTATTGGCTTATTGAGTTCTGTGGTGTTCGCGTCGGTGAGTGTCGCAAAAGCGAAGGGGAGGGACGCCAAAAGGATTTCTGATATCCGACAGATAAAGATTGCCATGGAATTATATAAAGATAGTACAGGGTATTATCCAACAAATCTTACTAATGACCTGGTGCCGACATACATAAAGAGCATTGCACAAGACATTCCATCTGGCGGAGCATGCCGACCTCACTATTGTTATGCGTACTGGCCTTCGTTGCAACCAACCTCTTATCATATAGGCGCACAGATGGAGAATATCAGTGGTGTGGTATTGAATTCAGATTCAGATATCAATTCTTCTGGATTTTATACTGGCGGATTCGATGGAATAGCACCAAATGTATATGATATAAGGAATTGATTGCTGTATTATTTTTCCCCATACGACTTATCTCAGAGTGGAGTATACTTAAATATATGAAATCCCATAAGATTGAAAAAGGTTTCGCACTCGTAGAGCTTTTAGTTGTTCTTTCTATCATCGGTGTCCTTTCCGGAATGGTTCTTGTCTCTGTTTCTGAGGCGAAGGAAAAGGCGCGAGATTCGAAGCGCATACAGCAAATCTCTGAAATCGATAAGGCTATCCTTCTTTATAAGGCTGATAATGATGGTAAAGTACCTCTTCTTGCATCGGCTGGAAAAGATTGTTCATACACAGAAGAACTGGGGGATAACGAGGGCGGATACTGTGTCGCCATTTCTGGAGAAATAACTGGAGGTGGAAGTTATGATGGTTGGTCTGCTTTCAAGGCAGAAATTGCTCAATATCTGAATAATGATGTTCCAGAGGATCCATGTCCAGAATGTGGCAGTGGATTTGGCTATATCTATATAGCTCCAGCCGCCGTTCCGAGTGCGACCAGCGATGATGACTATCAGATTTACGCGAGTCTCGAGAGAGCGATCAAGAAGACAGGAAATTCCACGACCGACGATGATTTCGTCGAGATTGATGATGACGAGGATGATATTGCTCCTAATGTCCCAAATAATTTCACGATATCTTCTGACAGCAATGGTCCCGGAGGCTTTCCGATGCTTGATTTTTCATGGGATCCTTCTGAGGATGATGAAGATGGGTCAGGTTTGAAGCAGTATTTGATTTATACATATGGACTTGATACACAGCCACCGCCTTACGTTGAGACAGGAACGTCGTTCTCATGGGAAAATACTTTCGTTGGCGGTCAAGTTTGTTTTTCAATCGCTGCTGAAGATAATGCTGGAAATATTTCTTCTGAAAGCGCACAGCAGTGCTATCCAAGCAGCTTCTATACATTGAATACCCCTAGCAATTTGAATGCAGATGTCTCAAATTATCCAAACATCCAGTTCTTTTGGAATCATAATGCTGACCCAAGCCTTACGAATCTAAGTTTTGAAGTATATAAGAATGGATCTCCTTCAGCGATAATTCCATCTCCTCAGACTGTGACAATGGACTATGCAGTATGGAATGTTACCGACTCGATTGATTTCTGGGAAGATACATTCTGCTTTACAGTAAAGTCGAAGGCGACTGATCCTGGAAACGGAGTTGTCATATATTCCGATATGAGCGATCAGTTTTGCGCAGAGCCGCCAGGACCACCCCCAGTTTATTCTGTGAGTGTGCCAAGCAACTTGCAATCCGAGTATGTTATCCCGTCTGGGGGGCTTAGATTGTCTTGGTCGCCTTCAGTTAGCAATTATCCAGGTCAAACAGGGATAACTGGTTATGAGATTCGTGCATGTTTCGGAAGTAATTGTGATTTCGTTATCTCAGCAAATGATTTTGCTTCGCCTTTTACTGTTAGTCCAGCTGGTGTAAATACTATTTGGGGTTCTTCTGATCGGTGTTGGTCAATCAGAGGTAAGTCAGTTGGTGGTCATATGTCTGAATTTAGCACGCCTACCTGCATTGCTCCGCGATAAAGTAAAAAACTAATTATTCCCAATGAAGCGCCTCAGTGCTTCTGTGCTTGAGGTGCTTTTTTGTTTCTGGGTATTTTTGTAGATTGATATCGGCCTCGATCATTGCTTTTGCTTCCGTTCGTGCAGCCTCAACCATTTTGAGATTTTGTAGGGCTTCCATGGCGATATCGGAAACGCCCCACTGCCGTCCTTCCGAAAGCCCGCCGGAACCGCGGAATTTAAGGTCGTATTCGGCAAGCTCGAAGCCGTTCTTTGCCGTCTTGAGAGCGGTGAGGCGTTCGAATGTCTTATCTGATTTCGTATCTGCAAAGACATAGCAATACGCTTGGTGATTTGAGCGGATTACCCGTCCGCGAAGCTGATGGAGCTGGGCGAGACCGAATCTCTCTGCTCCTTCGATGATGATAACGGTAGCGTTAGGCACATTCACTCCGACCTCGACGACGGACGTTGCGCAGAGGATGCGGATTTTTCCAGCCTTGAAGTCGAGCATTACTCTGTCTTTTTCTGCCGGTTTCATTTTGCTGTGGAGGATCCCGATCTCATAATCAGGAAACACTTTTTCCTTGAGCCTTTTTGATTCTTCCTTTACAGACTTTGCGTTGATCGCCGCTTCTTTGTCCGGATCAGGCTCATTGATGCGGGGACAGATGACATAGGCCTGTCTTCCTGATATGAGCTCGGCGCGGATATTTTCATATACGTCTTCGCGTCGATCTGGCGTGACTATATCTGTGATGATCGGCTTGCGGCCATGAGGCATCTGATCGAGAAGCGTAAGATCGAGATCGCCGTAGATGGTCAGGGCGAGGGTGCGGGGAATCGGGGTCGCAGTCATTGATAAAAGGTGTGGCGCGCGAGCTTGTCCATCAGCGTCTTTTCGCACAAGCGAAGCGCGCTGCTTCAGGCCGAAGCGATGCTGCTCGTCGATGATGACGTATGCGAGATTTTTGAATTTAACAGCTTTTTGTATGAGCGCATGCGTGCCGATGAGAATCGGAATTTCTCCGTTCTCAACCCATTTGAGAAGCTGAGTTCGTGAAATATCCGTCCAGCCTTTCGGATTGAGCTTGGAAGGGAATTTCCTGCAGCCGCTTCCAGTGATAAGGCCTATCTGAATGCCGAGATATGCAAAATACTGTATGAACGATTCGAAATGCTGAGTCGCGAGGATTTCCGTGGGACACATATAGGCGACCTGCAGATGGCCGTATTTGCGCCCTTGGGGCGCTGTCGTCACGACTGCGTATGCAGTTGAAGCAGCCACGGCTGTTTTTCCTGACCCCACATCTCCTTCAAGTAAGCGAGACATGGCGTAGCCTTTTTGAAAATCTTCTGTGATTGTCTTTATTGATTTCTGTTGCGCATCAGTAGCTTGGAAAGGGAATCTTTTTATAAATTCTTGCTGGCTTTTTTCGTCAGGCTCAATGACGAAAGCGGGATTTTTCTCATATTCTTTTCGTGCAATCTGCTTTTCGAGTTGAATGAAAAAAACTTCCTCGAATGCGAAACGCTTCCGTGCGGCCGTCGCGTCTTCCTGTTTCATGGGCGTATGAATCCAGATCAGGGCAGTCTTGAGCGATGGCAGGCTGTATTTTTCGAGAATTTCTTTTGGAATCGGATCGACAAGCGCATCAAGCAAGCCATTTCTAAAAATATCTATTATCTTATGATAAATCCAGTTCGAAGTGATTCCGCGTGATTCGGGATACACGGGATAGAGGGTGTGGGCTTTTCCGTCATCACCAAACAGAGAATCTCCAACTCCAGTTGGTAATTTATTCACAACCTCGATTTTTGGGTTTGAGAAATATAATTCTTGTGTTGTTTTTCTTTCTGAAATTTTTCCTTCAATTCGCACGAGAGCATCTTCCGGAGTCATCTTTGCGAGATAGGGCTGGTTGAACCAGACACAGTGGATCTTTCCACTTTCGTCTTCGATCCAGGCATCGGCCATGGCAATTTTTGTCTTGAAGCCTTTGCTGGTCTTGAGCTTGCTGATTTTTCCAAAAATGACCGCCGTATCGCCTTTGCCGAGCGAGGAAATGCTTCTTGTTTCTGATGTATCGCCATAGCGTGCAGGGAAATGGTAGAGAAGGTCATGCGCAGTCGAAATGCCGAGCTTTTTGAGAGCGATTTTTTGCGGAGGTGCCAGCCGAGCTATGTCAGAAACAGCGGAATCGATATGCATGAAGTGCATTATACGCTAGCTCTTTGCAATAGTGTAGATTTTGTTTTTTTGCCTTATTATGTAAGAATGACGGATATTGGAAACGTGTCGGAGTGGTCTAACGAGCATCTTTGCTAAAGATGTGAGCCCTTTAAAGGCTCCGAGGGTTCGAATCCCTCCGTTTCCGCCAACACGAGTTAGCTCGAGTGTCAAGAGGCAGTCGAGCGCTCGAGATACATAAGAATAATATATAAAGGGGCTGACGTCTTTACTTTTTTATTGTCCTATGATAATTTCGTTCAGAACGGGTAATTTTTGGCTATTCCAGGCAATTCTGGCTCGTAATTATTAATACATAATACATACCTTTATGATAGGAAAACATATAACAGCATTCAAAGAATTGCCTATTTCCCAGATTGAGCTTGATAGTAATCAACCTAGAAAAGAATATGGTAGCCCCTCTGAACAAGAGAAACTTAAGAGTTCACTAATGCAATTTGGCTTACAAGAGCCAATTATGGTTACACAGAAAGATGATAATCGTTACCTTATCATTGATGGTCATCGTCGTTACCTTTGCTTAAAAGAACTAGGTGTTGAGAAGGCTATGTGCCAGATATACCCTGATCTTGATGATGGTGAGCTTGAAATTCGTCGATATGAGAAGCAAAACAATCGTAAGGGCTGGAAGCCGATGGAAAAGTCAAACTCGCTCTATAGAGCAAAAACAATGTTGGGTCTCAAGAGCAATGAAGAGCTTTCAAAGCTTATTAACATATCAAGATCAACGATTGCTTCCTCTCTTCAACTTCGAGAACAAAAATTGGATTATCTTGAGCTTATGGTTAAATACGATCTCAAAGAGGTATATCGTATGGAGTTTGTAAGATTATGGCCAAAATTAAGAAAGATAAAAAGTTTTGAGACGCCCGACATCATCAAAATACTTTTTGAAAAAGTTAAGCACCGAATTATTAAGAACGCCAAAGATTTTCGTAAGATACAAAAAATATTTGCACGTGCTTCTGCTAATGAAGCAGAAATTTATAAATTTCTTTCTGATTCTGATGCAACAGTAGCAGAACTCGATCGAGATACTATTCAATCAGGTTTTTCTTTACACGTACTTCAACTTATTGAGGAAATAAAAAAGAAAAGAAAAAATGGAATTCCATTTGATGATAAAGAAAAGGGATTAGTAGTAGAGCTTAAAAAGATACTCTAATCTATGAAATTCCTACAGTCATCAAAAAAAGCTGTTGCGTACTATCGTCACTCAGCTGAAGATAAGCAAGAAAACTCGGTACAGATTCAACGTGAACACGCAGAAAAGTTTGCAGCTAAACATAATATAGAAATCATTCACGAGGAATCCGATGAGGGTGTAAGTGGATTGATTGCAAATAGACCCGGATTTAAAAGATTATTCAATGACTGGGTATATAACTTGGATGCACCAAAATTTGATTACGTTCTATTCTTCGATATTTCTCGCTGGGGTCGTTTCCAAGATCAGAACGAGGGTGCTCATTATGCCTTTATGTGCAAAAAACACGGTAAGACACTGGTAAATGTGTTTCGTGGTTTCCCTCAAGAAGGTCAGCAGCTCACAACAAGTCTAATTGATTCAATTGATCGCTTTATGGCAGCGGAGTACTCTAGAGTTCTAAGTGAAAAAGTCTGGCATGGTTCGATGAAGATATCTAGGGATGGATTTTCTGCTGGAGGAACAGCTCCATATGGCATGGCTAGATTACTGCTTGATGAAAATAGAAAACCGGTTAGTATTTTAAAAAAAGGTCAGCATAAATTAATTTCCAATCAGCGCGTTACATTTACACCCCTAAATGACGAAACAACCAGTATCGTTAAAGAGATATTTGATTTATTTATTAATAAATGGAAAACATCAGAAGATATCGCCGAGACTTTAAACGAAAAAGGTGTACCTTCAGCAAATGGCAAAAAATGGAACACGGGAAGCATTAACCGAATATTAAGTAATGAAGTCTATACAGGTACTAGAGTTTATAATAAAACTTCAGGTAAATTAAAACAAAGAAAAGTCAAAAATCCTCGAAACGAGTGGGTTGTTGCTCCAGAGGCATTTCAATCTATAGTTAGCACAGATGATTACTGGAAAGCACAGAAGAGACTTTTCTGGAGTATGCCTTCTAGATGGAAGAAAGGCGTGACGATGGTTCGCAAGGCACAAAAATTCATTGAGAAAGAAGTCAAAGAATTGCTCCTTAAGGAAGGGTTTAGTGACGATCAAGCTGAAACAAAAATTAAGAAGATTCCACTTGCTTATTGTGTAAATTCTTATGAAGGAGATCCATTGAAAAAATACACCCTATTCGCTATTGATGAAGAGACAAGAAACTTTGATAAGGTTTTTGCTGTAAGTATTACTCTTGATAAAAAAGATCCGATTGATAATTTATTTTTATTACCGACTAGTTCTTTCAATCAATGCAACTTCTATCTTTTTTCAGAATTAGATCAGGCCTACAATGAATACGTAATTAAACCAGAAGATGTCTATCAGAGTATTATGCCATTTATTAATAAATTAAAAGTATGAAGCAATACCAAGAAAAGAAACATTTACTTAAACTAAGTGAAAGATATTTAGTATTTTTTGAGTATAGAAATGGTATCACTGATGGCACCAAACATACACTCAGAGAAACTGGTCAGAAATTTGGTGTTGGCGGAACACGAGCAGGTCAGATTATTGCCAGAGTAGAGTATGAATTAGGGCGAGTATAATTATTTTTTTAATCTAAAGAAATCAATTTATTCTTTAGTACTATCTTATTCTTCAAACATCTTAATAACTCTCTCTTTTCAAGATCATTCCCGTCTTTCAGAATGTATTTAGCATAATTCCGTATGTCGATATCACCAACCTCAACTTTTTCCTTGATGCCGAGTAGATTTTTCTGAAACTTCTTGAATCGCTCAACCTCAGTCTTGATTTTCTCTTTCATGCCAATCTCATCGAGATCGATCTTGTCGATGAGGTCTGCAAACTGGATAATAAGCTCTTTTTCTTCAATGTAGCCACACTTACAGTTTTTATCTTTACTCTTAGTGCATCCATAGTATACATATCGATGGACATTGCCGTTTTTCTGATTCTTCCATTTCTCACAAGCTGATATACCTGACTGACATATACCGCATATCATGAGTTTAGTAAAAGCGAATTCCTGATTTTCGGTGCGCATTATGTTACTTTTGAGCTGCGCATGTGCCTGATCAAATAATTCTTTGGTGATTATTGGTTCATGTTTGCCTTGATACCAATTACCACTTTCTTTTGGATACTCAAATGTGCCGTAATAGAAAGGGTTGTAGAGGATACGGAAGATATTGCCGAGACTTAAATGCTTCTTTCCGTTAGCAGTTCTAAAATTTAGATCAAACTTGAGCCACATATATATTTTCTTTCCACTATATTTTTCATAGGCAACTTTTTCAAACATTTTCTTAATAACTGGTGCTCGTGTGGGGTCTATGCTGGCATGACATTTACGATCGCTTCGTTTTTCATTCAGGTAACCAGTAGGAGCTACTCCTGGTCTCAATCCCATTTCACACCTTGTCCTTTGTCCACGTTTGACATTGATACCCTTGTTGTCATTCTCGAGCTTTGCTTGGCTACAAAGGATCATGAGTAGAAATTTTTCATTCGGCGAGTTCTTGAAATGCTGACCGTACGTACGAATTTCAAGAAGTAGCTTTTGATCCATAAGGTCCACTAATGAACCGAGGTCACCTGCATTTCTGGATAGGCGATCAGGTGCCCATGTTAATATTCCGTTAAATCTGTCTCGTCGTATATCTTCAAGCAGTTCTTTGAATACAGGACGTTGTCCCGAATCCTTGGCTGAATGTGATTCACGCCTGATATCTATGATTTCAATATTTTCTCGTTCTGCCAGTTGGAGCATCTCTTTGACCTGAGAATCAATAGAAAGAATTTGTCGTTCTTCTGATTCGGTACTTTTTCTGGCATATAGGCAGTACTTCATTTTGACTGGGGCTAGTATGGCAGGGGTACCAACTTGGGCATTCATTTGTGTTTGCATGTATTAATTAATGACAGAACCATTGGTGGTGCATAGCTATGCAGAACTAAGGATTTATTGTGTGGTCGTATTGAAATTTGCAACAAAAAAAGAACTCTGTTATCCGCAAGGGACAACAGAGCCTGAAACCGATCAGAGAAGCTAGTTCTGCTTCAATCTGAAGAAATGATTACTGTTCACCAATATAAAAAATTATTCTTGATATTAGAGATTATTTTTGCTATTGTCTTTTCAGACGGTTCAACACAAAACTCAAACAGAAAGAAAAACAATGAAAATCAAAGTCAGTTTATGGCTGGCGGTGTTCGTCGCGTTCCTCACAATCCAAAACGTCGGAGCGTTTGAAGAAAAATACTACATTCCAGGGGCGGGCTCGATACAAGATAAATGGTTCGGCTCTTTGGACTTTCGGGATGCAATTAACGACAGTACCTTGCGAGTCGGTGGTTGGGGAAGTTGGAATGCCACCTTGGTCAAGATGCCGGTTCATTTTTATGTGCCTGGCACATCGAGACTTATTATAACCAGAGCAACTCTCAATATGTACTCGCTTGATTCAAAGAATCCGACGACAATGCACAAATATCTTGTGCGCACTCCATGGTCAGAGTCATCAATATCTGATCAGTGGGGTCTCACAATAAATCCTCAAAGTCAGATACCCGCACCTCTTCCAAATAGCCTGTATTCCTTTGATATCGCTCCGGAATTCTTTGCATGGCTTACTGGAGCAGAACCTAATTACGGAATCCTTCTAATGCCGGATGATGTAAACAACAAGTTCAATTACTTCCGCTCATCGGAGAACAAGCTTGAATGGCAACCTTACATCGAGGTTTTCTACGAGCGGAATCCCCGCTTCAAGATGCCTTTGGCAGGAAATAAGGCTTGGAAGTTGACTGTAGAGATTGGTGGCCCTGCATATGACGGCACTATTGATGAAAATCATACCGAAGGCACATATTACTCACTTGACTTCAGTCCACGTTGGAAAGCCCTCACTGGTGGTGCCGAGCAGCTTGCGATAGATCCTCCAGTTTACGCCGCTGCTAGTGGCAAGGTTTATCAAGTAGCATCAAATGCTCTCAATGGTTGGTTTATCAGGATTGATCATGATTCTGATGATTCAAAACAGAACACTGGTTTTCAAACGACCTACCTCCATCTCAAACAAATACCATTGTTCGGTGAGGGTGCATTTGTCCAACAGGGCCAGCAAATCGGTATTATGGGAAAAACTGGGACTGCCGATGTGCATCTTCATGTCACGTTTTACTTCAAAGGCACTGGCGGGACACCAGTCGGCGGCTGGAATGATTCGGCTTACCTGAATCTTGTTCGAATGGAAAACAGGTTGCTTAAGGATTATAAGTTGAACGCAACCCCCAGTATCCCAATTTATTATCAATCAACAAATACGGAGTAAGTTTGCTGTATTGATAAAAAGCACAACGGGCATTTCTTTCGAAGTGCCCGTTTTTTTATTTTTCCTTAAAGCTTATCGAACTGACGATTTCATCCATAAGTGTGATTGACGCTTGATCCATCTCCGCACCCCTCTCTTCAAGCCAGTAAGATACCGTATAATATTTTTCACCGAATTTTAATGAATAACCGCAAGATTCATTTTCAATCGTACATAAATTAAAATACGGATAGTGACCTATTTCATTTATCGTAGCTTCTTTTGATCTTAAAACATCTACCCCGTCTATATTCATAGAATAATATTCTTCCTGATTGCATATGGTTTCTCCGCCCATCGAGTTGGTAACTTCTGAAATCAGAATTGCATACTTATTTTTGTTAATGCGAATATTCGTTTGGTTATAATCCTGATCGCTGATCATCCAATCTTCAGGGAGTTTGAGCGAATAGCTTATTTTTTGGACTGTTTTCCAACCAGTCTTGTTAATCTTATTCGTATCAATAACTTCAGGCTTCGTACGGCCAAATTCTTCTTCGCAAGAACTATATGGGTTATTAATTGAGGAAGTTGTCGCGTAGATTGTACCGAAAGATCCTGACATCGAGTGAACATACAAGCCACCCTGTTCTTCTGGCAGATGGGTAGTCGTATATTTCACCTCTGTTGATGAAGCTGTCTGATCATTAGTTGAATCTTGAGAGACCTTGTCTTTTTGGACAATAAAAATACCAAATACGCCAAGCAGTAGCACAAGAATGATTAAAGTTAGAATTTTCTTACTCATGGTCAAATCATAGCAGAATCAATTGGTTTTGTGAAACTTTTGCTATTTTTGTTTTTATGGTATCGTCTTTTCAGACGGTTCAACACAAAACTCAAACAGAAAGAAAATAATGAAAAAGTTATGCTTCGTCCTTGCCTTGACCTGTAGTCAGGCAATTTCGGTTCAGGCGAATTTGGCCCTTTTGTACCCATCGGGCGGCGAGAAATTGCCATCGAACGGGAAACACACGATTCTCTGGACCAATTCAGCAAGTTTCGGCGTTACTGGCTACCTTGATTGGTATGACACGAACGGCACATTGATGATCGGCGATACCTCGCTGTACTCTCGGGTGCTTTCCGCGGGGACAAACAGCTTTGTCTTCAGTACGCCTGTCCTGTATCCCACCAACAACCAATACAAGATTCGTCTTGTCGGTACGAATGCCACTACGAACATTACAGTGAGCAGTGATTTTTTCCAAATCACGAAACCAGCTGTCTTTACAAGCCAGTTTAATGATACGAATCTCTGGTTTCCTGGGCAGATTCGTACGAACACGATTACATGGACTGGTTTTCAGAGCAATGATAGTTGTTCGGTGATTCTTGAAAATCCTTCCTACCATACGGCGGATTACGGGTTTCTAGTGACCAATATGATCATGACAACCGAAAGCGGGACGCAGTCATTCGCTGTGCCATATCCTGCCTCCTTAACCTCGGCTTATCCGCCTGCTTCTTACAGCGTCGCTGACGGATTGCATAATGTCGTCATCATTAACGAAAAATATGCCATCGTACAGTCATTCAATCCTGTAGATATTTTCACGCAAGGCTTGAGAATGTCGCTGGTTCCAAATGACATGGTCTATTCGATTGCCCGTGGAGATAGTGCAATCTGCGCGTCGATAGTTCTTGACGCTGCACTAGCGACAAACAGTGTTGCCATATCGCAGGTCAAAATTATCTTCACGAGCTACTCTACGAATTGGCTGTCGCTGAAGTTTACCCTTAAGGACGGCAGTCAGGCTTTGGCAACCAATACGCTTAGTTTCCGGCCGTCACAAGGTGAAAACTACAGTACGCGAGTGGATTTTCCATTCAGTCTGACTCTGATGGTTGGACAGGCAAAGGAGTTAACATTGGTCTGCGAAGTCTTGCCTGATTCTGAAGAAGGAACATTCCTTTGGACGACCGATGAGGTGTCTGCCCTTATCAAAAGCGGAATTGATGCCACTTACGTCGGTGGTGCAAGCATTGGAAAAGCAATTCTTTCTTCTACTGGTACCTACATCGAGGTTGTTGATGTGTTTCGACCGAAGTTCTACATTTCCAACCTTCAAGGCGGAAATGCTGTTTTTGGGGCACTTTGCAAAGAGCAAACCTCATACACTGTTCAGACCTCGACAAACCTTGCAGATTGGAGCAATCTTCTGATTACGAACACTGCCTTGAGTATCATGTACTTGACGGTTCCCGTTCAAAGCGGAAATCATTTCTTCAGGCTCAAGGAAAATTAAGATCAGTTTGCAGTTTCAGCCCCGTTACCACTTTTGGTAGCGGGGCGTTTTATATCGACTACAAAGATACCGCTTTTCCATTCAAAGAAATTTTATTTTTAAAACAAGATATTAGTTCTCTCTTTTCAAGATCCAACCCCTCTCCTAAAATATATTTTGCATAATTTGTATACTAATATCATTTACATCAATCCTTTTTACATTTCCGGCGTATATCAACTAAGTCTAAATTTTCTTTTTCGACAATCGAGAGCATTCCTTTTACTGGTGGTGCATAGCTATGCAAAACTATCGATCTATTACATGGTCGTATTAGCTCTTAGCAAAAGAATTGATATGCGATAGAATATGGACTGATACAAGATTTGCTTGTATTATGTAGATACAACTAAATATGAGAAGTAGCCTAAACCCCTTACGGGGCATGGTGAAAGAAGTCCTATCAAGTTCAGAAACCCCGTCGTGGGGTCGCTTGATAGGCCATATCGGGAAACTGGTATGAGAGATTTCGGTCTCTACCCGCGGCGGGATTTCTGTTACCCGTTTCGGATTTATTAAGACCTATCAAGCAATAAAATGAACAACATAAATCCGTCTCCTGATGGTAAGACGAAAAATATAACCATTGGATATATTATTGGCTGGTTTCTCGGTATTATTTTTGCTCTTACTGGTTTGGTAAATATTTTTTCAAGCCCAATTTCGGGGCTTGTTTTCTTACTTGCCTCTGCAATCTTGATTCCTCCAATAATGAGCGGGGTAAGTGCTAAATTTCAGGTTAATTTGAGTAGAAATGTTAAGATTTTATTGGTGCTAGTATTATTAGCTGTTGCTGGTTTTAATCTCAAATCAGATGAGGTTGTAGCAACACCAGTATCCAGTCAGCCTGTGGTAGCCCAACCAGTACCAGAACAGGTTGCTCCAGTCGTACCGCCTCAACCACAGACACTCGAAGAAAAAATAAAAAGTGCAATCGAAAATAGCCTTAAGGCCACAACAAATACAGACAAGCCTCGCGTAATAAGTATTGAGATAAGCAAATATAAGCCAGTCGAACTTTCAGAATCTGGATATAAATCTACAGATTCAGTTTCTGGCTTGTTCATAAAGATTAATTCAGATGAAAACCTCACAACAAATCTTTTGAAGGGATCTATGCACGATGATGCTGCAAAAGTTTTTAAGGCAGTATTTCCTCTATCTGAAGATTTTGGCGACATCATTCTTTGGTCATATCTGCCAGTAAAAGATAAATACGGCAACCAGAAGGATGATGTTGCAATTGTCTATTCAATTGCGCGACCACTCTTTAGCAAGATTAATTGGTCCAGCTTTTATACTAGGGATTTACCGAGTCTCCTGACTTCGGAACACAAGATTGATAGTCGAAACAATTACCATGAGGCGATAAGTTTTTAGTATAAAGCATGCCAAATGAAAAACACTAAATCTACCTTCGTCAGTGATCTGATCAAAGAACCTTGTTTTTGGGGAATCTTGGCGTCGATATTTGTATTCTTCGCAATAAGCAAATACCTCAGTATTTTAATCGCAATCATTATATTGATTCGCTGGAATATTAAGAACTCTAAGATCAAGAGAAAGGAATTTATAGCTACTCAAGCAAATAGTTTTGTTGATAAGATCAAGAAAGATGGCAAGCTACCGATAATTCAAACCAACGCTTTGCTTGATGCAAACGAACAAGCTTTTTTATCTGAAAATACCAAATTGCAGGAAACGCGTGCAGTACGCCAGACCGTAGGTGGCTTCGGAGGGGTGCGTCTGGCCAAGGGAGTTGTTGTTGGTAGAAGTTCAAGCAGATCAGAGAGCCATCAAGAATGGAGGGATATCGACAACGGACAGCTTATAATTACAAACAAGAGAATCATGTACTTGGGTGCCAAGGAGAATAGGAGTATTTTATTGGATAAGATAATGACAATAGAAACTTATCTTAATGCGATTGAAATCACATCAGAAACACGTACCAAAAGCCTCCAGTTTCCGGTGACGAATCCATATATTTGGTCTACAGTTATTCAGATTCTGCGATCGACGAAAGGAGAAAACAGGATACCTGATTTGAACATTACTTTCCAATAAGCGTTGATTACACGAATTCATCATCATCGTAGTCTATCGCCCAATCAAATCTGCCTGTTCGCATATCAAACCATCCGATATTCGGCCTTGGTTGATTGTCTTCCTCCATAAGCTTATGAATAAGTAGTGTAAATGCATCAACTAGATCATCGTGTTTTTCAACTCCGAACCCAACAAGCTGTTGGATAAGCTGTTCAGCTCCTTGTTTTGGAAAAAGGATGAACCCGTTTTGTATGAGTGATGAGGTCATGGCAAGTCTTGATCGTTTATCTCCATGAACAGGCATTCCCTCAACATAATGACCTTCGCTATGAAGTAGCTGTGCCAAGGAAGCTTGAAACGCAACACTTTCGATTATCAGTTTGCCGTTATGAAGCACATTTTTGATATAGTCTTTACACAAGCGAACAATGTCTGGAAAGAGCATTCTTTGATTTATGGAATTTGGAAGAATGTATATCTTTCTTTTTTTACGTCTGCCATGTACCTGCGCTCCAACAATCGCGGTACAGTCTGCTGTAGTTTTTTCTGATATTGCAAGATCAACCCCTGCCCATGTATACTCGTAGTTTTCAGCACCTCGCGGTGGTAACATATCGTAGTATTGGATCCATTCCTTATGAATTACTTGTACCTCTGTTGGAATAATCCTGAGAAGGTATTCTCTTTGCCACGATTGTTCGCTTCCTGTCTTCTGCTTTTCATCCTCGATTGATTCGGGGGTCGGGTATTTTCCTGGCCACATGCTTTTACCCTCGGAATCAAGCAGTGGTATGAATTTAAACACCCCTTTCATTTCTTTTTTATCGAGCTTCCCCCTAATTTTCATAAGAAGAGAATCTTCATGAAGAAGGTTTCCGATGATGATCAGGCGAGTATTCTGATCTCCAGCAGGAATTACTTCGCCAGTAAGCCATTCATAGGTTTTCTGTCGACTTTCCTTTGTCTTTGTTGAATTGAGGTCTTCAATATCGTCTCCAATAATAAGGTCGGGGCGATGTTCATTGTGTCGCAGACCACGAATACCTTGTTCTGTGGATGCTACAGTTATTCGTGCATTATGTTGTGAAAATACGATAGAGGTTGCACCCCATTCATCGCTTTCTTCCTGAAACGGGCCGAGGTCTCTTTTAAGGATATCATTCGTTTCAAGCTCTCGCTTGATGTTCATCATGTATTGCTTTGTCTGATTTCTTGTCTGACCTAGAATGAGGATAAATTTTTTCTGCTGTTCACCAAGAATCGCCCAGAGGACATATGAAGTCGTGATGATAGTAGATTTTCCCGATCCTCTAAATGCAACAATGAAGAAATTTTTGATATCTTCGTTCTCGGTAAGTCGAATAATTTCCCTTTGAAACTCTGCCGTTGCATGTTTGACGTACTTTGCAAAATAGAAATGGAAAAAATACCAATGACTTTTCTTGGTGATTGCTATACGAACCTTTTGATCCTTAATCATGGCTTCAACCAGCTCTTGTGCTATTTCTTTATTTTGGTTCATCGTCTTGTTTGTTATCAGTGATAGTTTGAACAGGTGCGACCGCAGAAAGACGCAGTGCTTCCCGTACGATTGATTCTTGTTCAGCTGTTAGCTTGCCGTCACTTTCTGTCTTAGTTGTGATTTCCACACGTTCCCTAAACTTCGGATTACGATGACGAAGCCAGAACGATATAGCAGACCACTCTTTTTCCTTGATGAGGGTGAGAAGCTGGTTTTCAGTGAGGTCATTTACCAATGCTTCTCCCTCTGCAAGCGCTCTGTCCATTTCATCAGAAAATATCTCATCGGTATTTTTCCAACGATAGACACTATTCCTTGAAACACCGATCCTTTCGCAGGCTACCTGAACGATCGGTATCTTCCTCAACTCTGCGAGGAAATTATCTTTTACTTTATTTTTCTTCATGGTATTTGCGGATTACTTTTGCTTTTTTTCCGGTGAGCTTCTCGTACCTCTTGATCGCAAGATCACAGAAGCGTGGTTCAAGTTCGATTGCATAAACCCTGCGCTTCAATTGCTCGGCTGCAATCATGGTACTTGCCGATCCCGAAAAGCTGTCCAAGATAATGTCACCTGGGCGGGTACAGCGACGAATCGCTTTCTCGTGGAGCTTCGGGGGCTTGGATGTCGCATGCTCATAATCCTTTGCCGACAATCGCTTCACCGCCCATATGTCGGAAATCTGATCGAGCATGTCGTTGCCTGTGGTCAGATTGCCGTTTGATACCTCATTGAGGTTTTGGACACTATCATTGAGATAGGGGTGACCAAGAATGCCATAAGTAGAGGGTTCAAAGCACTTGTTGAATGCAACGGCGGGCGTTGGACTAAAGCCGTTCTTGATCCACAGGCACACACGCTTGTTTTCGATACCAAGCTCACGATACAGGGTCTGTATGAGCCAGATGTAACATTGATCAGACCAGTAGAAAACATGGGCATCAGGTTTAGTTACAGACAAAGCGCATTTAAGGCTTTTTCGTAGGAATTCAGCATACTCTTGGTCAGTTCGGGTGTCGTTGACGGTTGCACCATAGTTCTTCTTGCCACCAAGTCCAGATTTGTATGAGTAGTTGATGTTGAATACAGGGTCACTGTATATCATCGAGGCACGATCATTGCCGAAAAGCCTTTTTAATATTGTAGGGTTGGTAGAATCGCCGCAAATCAACTTATGGTTACCCATGAGGATGAGATCACCAAGCTTGGTTTTTGGATCTTTAATTTTCTCAATTTCCTCGTCAGGATTGAATTCGTCATCTTCAGCCGAGAGGTTCTCGCTCCACAT
>ERZ1292625.1367-Hain-H41-01um-R1-1367-length-29506-cov-13_pt1 | contig 29506 bp, 28 predicted proteins | sample MGYA00564400_ERZ1292625 | MGnify/ENA primary metagenome ERZ1292625 (study PRJEB36523, sample SAMEA6512639) | groundwater metagenome | collected 2019-01-08 | study: AquaDiva: Metagenomics assemblies of 32 groundwater samples | reverse complement strand
GAGACAAAATCAGTTCAAGGCGGTAAAATAATAATAACCTTGAAAGATAAACCGGTGTTTGCGGAGGAATAAATATCCGCTCTTTTAAAAATACTTAAAATATAAAGGAGGCAGATATGGAAGATTATTTTAAGAATTTGAGAGACCGCGTTAATGACAGAAATTACAGGGGATTTTGCAGAAAAAGGAAAAAATTTGTTTCTGCGGGGGAAATGAAAAAATTCTGTTTGAATTTGGGCGGCAGAAAGATATGCAAGAATTTGAAATTAAGGATAAAAAATTAAACGGCTTCCGTTAAAACAAAAGGAAGCCGTTTTTATTTAAAAATGATACAATTTAATAAATCATGTTCAATCAAGGACTATCTAAAATCTTTCATGAAATTGCTCTTTATTTTGAAATGGAAGGGGGCGAAACCCCGGGTTCTTTTAAGTCGCAGGCGTATGAAAAAGCGGCTTTGAGTTTGGAAACCTTACAGGAAGGCGCTGATGAAATTTATAAAAAACAAGACATTGGCGGTTTGAAAAACATTCCGGGCGTTGGCCAAGGCATTGCCGAGAAAATAATTGAATATATAAAAACTGGAAAAATTAAAGAACACCGGCAATTAAAGAAAAAAATTCCAGTGAATATAGAGGAATTGGCGGCGGTGGAAGGCATTGGCCCGAGAAAAATAAAAATTCTTTACCAAAAATTAAAAATTAAAAACCTTGATGATTTGGAGGCCGCGGCCAGGGCTCACAAAATCGCGCCTTTATTCGGCTTCGGCGAAAAAACGGAAAAAAACATTCTGGAAGGCATTAAATTTTTAAAAAGAGACAAGGGCAAATTTTTGCTCGGTGAAATTCTGCCGTTTGTTGGCGAAATTGAAGAAAGATTAAGAAGAATCAAAGGCGTGGAAAAAGTGGTCGCCTGCGGTTCGGTCCGCCGACGTAAAGAAATGCTCGGCGACGTTGATTTTTTGGCAATTTCCGACGAGCCGGAAAAAGTGATGGATTTTTTCGTTTCGCTTCCGGGAGTCGTCAAAATTTGGGGCAAGGGCAAAACCAAAACATCGGTCCGTTTTGAAGACGGATATGATATGGATATCCGCGTGGTGCCGCGGAAATCTTACGGCGCGGCGCTTCAATACTTTACCGGCTCCAAAGAGCACAATATAGTTTTACGGAAAATAGCGATTGAAAAAGGATTGAAACTTTCGGAATACGGTTTGTTTCGCGGAGCGAAAATGATTGCCGGTGAAAACGAAGAAGAAATTTATGAAAAATTGGGGCTGGAATGGATTCCGCCGGAGCTTCGGGAAAATACCGGCGAAATAGAACTTGCCATGAGCTCGTCGAAGGGACTGCCGGAACTTATTGAATTAAAAGATATTAAAGGAGATTTGCATTGCCATTCGCATTGGGGAGCAGGGAAAAGATTGATTGAGCAAATGGCGGAAGAGGCGCTCGCGCTCGGTTATGAATATATCGGTATTTCCGACCATACGAAATTTTTGGCGATTGAACACGGCATAAACGAAAAACAATTGGCAGAGCAAAGAAAAGAAATTGATAAAATTAATGTCAAATGTCAGATGTCAGATGTCAGATGTCGTGTATTACACGGTTGCGAGGCGAATATAATGGCGGACGGCTCCATTGACATAAAGGACGAAGCGCTGGCGAAACTTGATTACGTGATCGCCGGCGTTCATTCGCAGATGAAAATGACAAAAGAAAAAATGACCGAAAGAATCATTAAGGCGATGGAAAATCCGAATGTTGACATTATTTCCCATCCAACCGGCCGGATTTTGAAGCAAAGGGACGAATATGAAATTGATTTCGCTAAAATTCTGAAAGTCGCCAAAGAGACCGGAACGATTTTGGAAATCAACGCCAATCCTTACAGGCTTGATTTGAACGACGAAAACATCAAAAAAGCCAAAGAAATAGGCGTGAAAATGGTTATCAATGCAGATGCCCATCAAAAAGAGCAAATGAGTTTTATGGAATACGGCGTTTTTCAAGCTCGCCGCGGCTGGGCGGAAAAAGAGGACATTATCAATTGTTGGCCAGTGGAAAAAATGTTAAAAATGTTAAAATAAACTTAATGAGAGAAATATCCGCCGGCATCATTATTTATCGTAAAACCAAAGAAGGCTTAAAATTCCTTTTGCTTTATCACGGCGGCGGATATTGGAATTTTCCGAAAGGCAAAATTGAAGCGGAAGAAAAAAGTTTTCAAGCCGCTTTGCGCGAGACAAGAGAGGAAACCGGCCTTAGCGGCAACGAACTTAAAATAGACCAGCGTTTTAAGGCCTACGAAAAATTCGTTTTTTGGCGCGGCCATGGAATTAAAAAACAAAAAGTTTTCAAAGTTGTTATTTTTTATTTGGCGGAAACAAAAAAACCGCAAATCAGGATTTCTTACGAACATGATGGATACGGCTGGTTCACCTATAAAGAAGCGATGAAAATTCTTTTAAAATATAAAGACAGTCAAAGGGTTTTGGCGCAAGTCCACGGGCTTCTTATTAAATAAAGAACCGCATTGCATTCGCGGTTCTTTTTATTTTATTCTCTCCACAATTTTCTCAAAAACTTTCGGTTCGTTTCCAGCTAAATCAGCCAGAATTTTTCTGTCTAAAATTATATTTTTCTTTTTAAGGCCGCTGATTAATTTGCTGTAAGTCAGGCCTGCGGCGCGCGTTCCGGCGTTAATTTGAACATTCCATAATTGCCGGTAATTCCGCTTTTTTTCTTTGCGGCCCTGGAAAGCGTGCGTCCAGGCATGAAGAAGCGCTTCTTTGGCGGCCCGTTCTTTGGATTTTCTTCCCCAGCGGAAACCCTTCGTATATTTAAGAATCTTCTTTCGTTTTTTGGTTGCTATTTTCCCTCTTTTAACTCTTGTCATATTTTACCAAACTTAATTTCTCGCATTCTCTTTCTTCTTTTAATCTGATTGGTCTTTTTTTTGGCGCGAAAATGGCACTGGCCCATTGCCCGCCTTAAAATTTTTCCGGTTCCCGTGATTTTTATTCTGTCGGTGATTGATTTATTCATATTATTTTTTGGTTATTTGCATCGCTATTCCTTTTCCGCCAAATTTCGGCTCCATCGTGATTTTGTATTCGGCGCCGATAATGGCCATAAATTCGTTCATTTTCTGGCGCGCCCAGTCTCTCATGTATTTTTCCCTGCCTTTGAGCGTCAGCATAATTTCAACTTTATTGCCTTCATTTAAAAACTCTTCTATTTTCTTTGCTTTGTTTTCCAAATCGTGGCGAGCTTCTCTTACGCTGATTTTTATCTGTTTTAATCCGCTCGTTTTCTGGGTCGCTTTTTGTTTTTTTAACTCCTTCTCTTTTTGATAGCGGAATTTATCAAAGCCGATTATTCTGGCAACCGGCGGTTTGGCGGTCGGCGCTATTTCTATCAAATCCAATCCTTTTTCTTGCGCCAATTTTAATGCCGCCTCAAGCGGCATAATTCCGAGATTGCCCTCAGCTTCGTCAATTACTCTCAATTCAGGAGCTTTTATTTGATTGTTGATGCGGTAGTTAATATTAATATTTAATATTGTGGAAATGGCGGGAATTGAACCCGCGTCTGACAATAATTTTATAAAACTTCTACAAGTTTAGTTTGATTTATTTTGAAGAATTATGAATTGAAACCAAACAAAAGCTCATAATTCTTTTCCGGCTTAGTTTCGTTTAATCGCGCCGGCAGATTAAATATATCTTGATGTATTACACCGCTTATGGCCTATCAAGTTTCAGCCAAGCGATGCCGCGTTTACGCTAAAGCGAACGCGGGAGCCAAATAATTGGCTAATCTGTTTTTGGCAGATATAGTTTTGATTTCATGATTTACGAGGTGAGAAATCATCCTCGACTTGCCATTTTATAAAAGTGCTGCCATCGAATCCAATCATTCCCATGTATCCGAAAGTCTTACAAATAGACACGCCCGAATTTTTATAATTTTCTGCTAATCTCTCTCTCAATGTCTCTTTTTTTAAGCAATTCTCTCTTGTCTTTCTTTTTTCGGCTTTTTCCCAAGCCGATTTCTATCTTGATTTTCCGATTTTTAGTATAAACCTTTAGGGGCGTCAAAGTCAACCCTTTTTCCGCGACACCGCCGATTAAATTTTTTATCTCCGATTTTTTCAAAAGCAGACGCCGGGTGCGTTTTGAATCATAATCAACCGGCGCGTTTTTCGGCTGATAAGCCGGTATGTCGGCATTAATCAGCCAAGCTTGATTGTCGCGGATAATAGCGTAAGCTCCCGCAAGGTTTATTCTTCCGGTTTTAATGGCTTTAACTTCAAATCCTTTCAGTTCAATGCCGGCCTCAATGGTTTCAAGGATTTGATAGTCAAAATACGCGCGTTTGTTGGTGGTGATAATCATTAATTTTAGTATAATGAATATACATGATTAAGACAAAAATTTTAAATTATCTTAAAAAAGCCGTTATTAAAGAACCGATTGAAATTGAAATTTTTGTTCCGGAAAACGAGCAATTCGGGCATTATTCAACGAATGTTGCTTTGAAGTTGGCGAAAAAATTGAAGAAGAGTCCGTTAGAAATTGCGGAAGAAATTAAAACAAAACTAATCACTAATCACTATTCACTTTTTACTAAGATAGAAGTCGCGCCGCCGGGGTTTATTAATTTTTGGATTTCGGAAAAAGTTTTACAAGACGAATTAAGAGAAATTTTGAAAAAAAAACAAAATTACGGCAAGTCAGCTGTCAAAGGTCAGATGTCAAAAGTTCAGATAGAGTTTATCTCCGCCAATCCCACAGGGCCTTTGACTCTTGCCAATGGCCGGGGCGGTTTTATGGGCGACGTTTTAAGCAATATCTTGGAATTTTGCGGTTATAAAGTGGAGCGGGAATATTATGTCAATGACACCGGCAATCAGATTTTAACGCTCGGCAAGTCAATTTTAGCTACTAACGGTTTCATCAAAAACGAGGAAAATTTTTATAAAGGCGGATATGTGAAAGAATGGGCGAAAAAACACAAAGCGATTTCCAAAAAATATCAAAATAATCCGTTAAAACTCGGTCAATTGGCCGCCGCTGATTTTTTGAAAGAAATTAAGAAAGCCGTTGAAAAAGAAGCGAAGATAAAATTTGACCGCTGGACATCGGAGGATAAACATATTCATAAAAAAAGCTACATTGATAAAGTTTTAAAAATTTTCAAAGCGAAAAAATTGATTTATGAAAAAGACGGGGCTTTATGGCTTAAGACAACCGATTTCAATGATGAAAAAGACAGAGTTTTGATAACCCAAGACAAATTTCCGACTTATTTTTTGGCTGACGCCGGCCATTTTTTGGAAACAAAATCGCGCGGCTTTAATTCTAAAATAATGATTTTGGGTCCGGACCATCATGGTTATGTCAAAAGAATTCAGGCGGCGGCGAAAATCATAGGCCTTAAAGAATTAAAAGTTATTGTTACTCAAGCTGTAAGATTGATGAGTGCCGGCAAAGAAGTAAAAATGTCTAAAAGAACCGGCGAATTCGTAACTTTTGAAGATTTGATTAAAGAAGTTAAACCTGATGCCGCCAGATTTTTCTTTTTGACGCATTCTCCGGAAACGCATATGGATTTTGATTTGGATTTGGCGAAAGAACGTTCAATGAAAAATCCGGTTTATTACGCGCAGTATGCGGCAGTCAGATGCCAAGGCATCATCAAAAAAGTCAATATAAGGACATCCGATGTCCTTAGGACATCGGATGTCCAAAAATTAAATACAGCAGAAGACATAAATTTAATGCGGCAAATGGCGCGGTTTCCGGAAGCCGTTGAAGAGGCGGCGAAAAATTACAATCCTCAAATTTTGGCGCGTTATGCTTTAGATTTGGCGCGGGAGTTTCATAATTTTTACGAAAAAGAAAGAATAATTCCTGCTCGCCGAAGCCTTGGCGAAGGCGGGGGTGAAGAAAAAAACTTGATGCTGGCTCGTTTGGTTTTGATTCGGGCGACTTTAATAATCTTCAAAAACCTTTTTGGGCTTTTAGGAATTGGTTTGCCTGATAAAATGTGAAGCATTTGACAAATAAGTAATTATAGTGTATAATACATCAAGAGTTTAATTATAAATTAAAAAATAAATAAGAAAACAAAGGAGGATGAAATGAAAAGAAAAATTATATTGTTTTTCTTTTTTTTAATAATTTCCCCATCTTTGGCTTTGGCCGAAGATGAATGGTGGGGGAAGGATTGGACAAATAAAGATACGGCGCGGGAAGTTGTTTATTCCGCGCTACATATCGCGGATTGGGGACAAACGCGATATATCGCGAAAAATCCGCAGAAGTTTTACGAAAGAAATCCATTACTCGGAAAACATCCGAGCGTAGGAAAAGTGGATACATATTTTTTTGGAGGATTAGTCGCTCACGCGGCGATTAGTTATATTCTCCCGCCAAAATACCGCTGGGTTTGGCAGTATGTCGGAATTGGCATAGAAGGAGGAGCGGTTGCCCATAACGCCAGCATAGGCATTAAGTTCGAATTTTAGTTCTTTTAGTTCATTGGGAGCAAGATTATTCTTGCTCCTTTTTATTTTGTGAAATTTTTTATAATATAGATATATGTCTGAAAATCAACAAAATTTCAATATCAGCGAATTAGAGGAAAAAGTTTTAAAATTCTGGCAGGAAAATAAAATTTTTGAAAAATCGCTTGATAAAAAATCGTCAAAAGGCGATTTTGTTTTCTATGACGGCCCGCCGTTTGCCAATGGCTTGCCGCACTACGGCCATATTTTGGCGAGCATCATTAAAGATGCCGTTCCCCGTTACAAAACGATGAATGGCTATCGCGCGCCGCGCAAATGGGGATGGGACTGTCACGGCTTGCCGGTGGAATATGAAATTGAAAAAGAACTGGATCTTAAAGACAAAAAAGCCGTTGAAAAATTCGGCGTTGAAAATTTTAACGAAAAAGCCAGAAAAAGCGTGCTACGCTACGCCGATGAATGGAAAAAAATAATTCCCAGAATCGGCCGCTGGGTGGATATGGAGAACGCTTATAAAACAATGGATTGGTATTATACCGAATCCATCTGGTGGATTTTCAAAACGCTTTACGATAAGGGGCTGATTTATCTTGGATACAAACCAATGCATCTTTGCCCGCGTTGTGAAACAACTTTGGCGAATTTTGAAGTGGCGCAAGGGTACAAAAACATTACGGATATTTCCGTGATGGCGAAATTTGAACTTGTTGATGAACCGAATACTTATGTTTTGGCATGGACGACAACGCCGTGGACTTTGCCGGGAAACGCGGCATTGGCGGTCAATCAGAACATTAAGTATCAAATAGTAAGTATTAAAGGAGACGATAATAAATATATTGTTGCCAAAGATAGAGTTAGAGATGTATTTAAAGATAAGGAGCATGAAGTAAAAAAAGAAATTGAGGGCAAAGATTTAATTGGCAAAAAATACAAGCCGTTATTCAATTATTATTCAACGGATAAAAATTTAAAAAACCGCGATAACGGATGGAAAATTTACGCTGGAGATTTTGTTTTAACCGAAGAAGGCACGGGTGTTGTTCATATTGCGCCGGCGTTCGGTGAAGACGACATGAATTTGGCGCAGAAGCATAATTTGCCTTTTATTCAGCATGTTTCAATTGACGGCAGATTCAAACCGGAAGTTAAAGATTTTGCCGGCATGCTGGTAAAGCCGAAAGCAGAACATCAAAAAGCAGATATTGAAATAATCAAATTTCTTGCCAATCAAAATAATCTTTTCAGCAAGCAGAAAATTATTCATCCATATCCTCATTGCTGGCGGTGCGATACGCCGCTTTTGAATTACGCCAGCGCTTCTTGGTTCGTGAAAGTCCTGGCGATTAAAGATAAACTTATCGGAAACAATAAGAAAATTAAATGGATTCCGGAGCATCTCAAAGAAGGGCGTTTCGGCAAATGGCTTGAAGGCATTCGCGATTGGGCAATTTCAAGAAGCAGATTTTGGGGAGCGCCATTGCCGGTTTGGCGTTGCGATAAATGCGAAAAAATTAAAGTAATTGGTTCGCTTGAAGAGTTGAAAAAATACGCTAAAAAATCAGGAAATCATTATTTTGCGATGCGGCATGCTGAAGCGATTCATAATGCCGAAAATAAAGTCAGTTCAAAATTAGAAACCAGCCGCAATCATTCATTAACTGAAAAAGGAAAGAAAGAAGCCGAAAAAGCCGCTGAAAAATTAAAAAACATCGATATTATTTTTGCTTCCGATTTTTTAAGAACCAAACAAACGGCGGAAATTGTCGCTAAAACGCTTGGCTATGCCCAAGACAAAATAATATTTGACGAAAGAATAAGAGAGGTGAACACCGGCGTTTTTGACAACAAAACTCATGAAGAATACCACAATTATTTTTCTTCGCTGGAAGAAAAATTTTACAAAATTCCGCCCGAAGGAGAAAATTTAACCGAGTTGAAAAATCGAATGGCAGAATTTTTATATGATATTGAAAATAAATATTCCGAAAAAAATATTTTAATTATATCTCATGAATATTCGATTTGGCTGATGTTTGGCGCGGCAATCGGCGCTGACGCTAAAAAATCGGCAAGAATGAAACAAGAAAAAGGAAATGACTTCATTAAAACCGCCGAGCTTCTGGAACTTGATTTTATTCCGATTCCTCACAATAAAAATTACGAACTTGATTTGCATAAACCATACATTGATGAAATCAATCTTCAATGCGATTGCGGCAATGAATTAAAGCGGGTTGCCGATGTTTTTGATTGCTGGTTTGAATCCGGCGCCATGCCCTACGGCCAAGCGCATTATCCTTTTGAAAATAAAAAAGAATTTGAAAAAAATTTTCCGGCGGAATTTATCGCCGAAGGATTGGATCAGACCCGCGGCTGGTTTTATACTTTGCTTGTTTTATCAACCGCTTTATTCAATAAACCGGCTTACAAAAACGTGATTGTCAACGGCATTATTTTGGCTGAAGACGGCCAGAAAATGAGCAAAAGATTGAAAAATTATCCCGATCCGGTTGAAGTAGTCAATAAATACGGCGCCGACGCTTTGCGGCTTTATCTTTTATCTTCACATGTTGTTCGCGCTGAAGACTTTAATTTTTCCGAAAAAGGCGTTGACGAGGTTTATAAAAAAGTGATTTTGCGGCTGTGGAATGTTTATAAGTTTTATGAGCTTTACGCGGATGAAAAAGTATCAAGTATCATCCGCCAGTTGGCGGATCAAGCATCAAGAAATGTTTTAGATTTATGGATTTCGGCGCGGCTTAACCAGTTGATTCAAGAAATATCAGAGGCAATGGAAAATTATGAACTTGATAAAGCCAGCCAGCCGGTTTTTGATTTTATTGACGATTTGTCAACTTGGTACATTCGGCGTTCAAGAGGCAGATTTAAAGAAGAAAGCGAGGATAAGCAAAGCGCCATTGCGACAACGCGATATGTTCTGTTGGAATTTTCCAAAATAATCGCGCCGTTTATGCCGTTTATTGCGGAAAAAATTTATCAAAATGTCAGATGTCAAATGTCAGATGTCAAATGCCAAGATTCTGTTCATTTGGAAAATTGGCCGGCTACGCTTTTTTGGCAGAAAATTAAAAAAGTATTTTTAAGGAAAGAAGAAAAAATCCTGGAGCAAATGAGAGAAATCAGGCGCATTGTTTCTTTGGGGCTTGAAGCGCGGCAAAAAGCGGGGATAAGAGTGCGTCAGCCGCTCGCAAAAATAAGTATCAAGCATCAAGTATCAGGCATCAAGAGCAATAAAGAATTATTAGATTTGATTAAAGACGAAATTAACGTTAAAGAAATTATTTTTGATAAAAATATCGCGAGCGATGTTGAATTAGACATAAATATCACGCCGGAATTAAAAGCCGAAGGGCAATTGCGCGAATTGACGCGCGTTATCCAGGATTTAAGAAAAGAAGCCGGTTATACTCCAAAAGACAAGGGGGTTTTGCATATTGAAGCTGATGATTATTTCAAGCGGCTGATAAGCAATAATACGGAAAATCTTAAAAAAGACATTGGAGTTAAAACTATTGAGCTTGCAAAAACCGACAAATTTGACGCGGAAGCGGAAATCAAAATTGACGGTTCAAAAATCTGGTTAAGGATTAAAAAAAGTTAAATTTATGGCTAAAATTGACACATTCATCGTTTCGGATATTCATCTTGGTTCGGCAGTAAGCCGGGCGAAAGAGCTGCTAAGCGTTCTTAAAGCTCACAACTTTGATCGCCTTATTCTTTTGGGAGATATTTTTGACGATTTAAATTTCAGCAATTTAGAAAAAGATCATTGGGAGCTTCTCTCTTATATTCAGGAACTTTCCAATCCAAAACGCAATATTGAAATAGTTTGGGTTTTAGGGAATCACGATGAGCTTATATTCAAAGTGATATCTCATTTTATCGGAATTACAGTGACACAAGAATATATTTGGAAATATAAAAACGAAAAATATCTGGCAATTCACGGCCATCAGTTTGACAGATTTTTGGCAAACAATAAATTTGTCAGCGACATCGCTTCATTTATTTACATAATTTTGCAAAGGTCTAGTTTGAGATTAAGCCGTTTTGTAAAAAGAGCTTCTAAGAAATGGCTTCGGCTTTCTGAAAAAATCGCGCAGGGCGCGGCGCGCCATGCTTTTAAAATGGGCGTTCGTTATGTTTTTTGCGGACATATTCATCGGGAAGCGGCAGAGATTATCAGCGGCGTTAATTATTTTAATGTCGGCTGTTGGACAGACATTCCTTCAATTTTTATCACCATTGGAGAAGACGGAATCAAGATTCATAAAAAATGAAATTTCAATTTCCGAAAAATTTTTATTGGAGTAATTTAAAAGTTTGTATTGCTGATATTGGCTTCGGGATTTTTTCAGCAATTTTTATAAGTTCGATTTTTAAGATTGAACTTAATTTTTTGGTTTTTATTATTGCTGTCATTTTCGCTCTATTGCCGGATATAGATTTCTTATTTTATCTAATAAAAAATAAATCGGGGGAAGAAGATTATCGTCACCGCGATATTTCACATTATCCTCTTATTTTTATACCAATAGGAATGATTGCTCTATTATTTTTTGGTAAAGAATGGAGTCTTTTGTTTAGCGTATCGTCGTTTCTTCATTTTGTTCATGACAGTATTGGAATTGGCTGGGGAATAAAGTGGCTTTACCCATTTTCTACCAACAATTTCGCTTTTTTATATCTTTATTCAGGGAAAGAAAAGAATGGGTTAAAAAAGCTTATTTTTTCTTTTAATGAGAAAGACTTGGGTTTTTACGCTAAAGAACACGGGGATGCCGATTGGGTAAAAAATATCTATGAAAAGTGGCACCCAATTTTTATTATTGAATTTTTAATTTTCATAATTGCTGTAGTTTCATTAATTATTTATGTTAGATAAATTTCAATTTTTTAAAAATCCTGTTCCATTAGAAAATCAAAAATTAATTTTTCCTGCGAGGTTTTATTGGGGGAGTTCTACTTCGGCGCATCAGGTTGAAGGAAATAATCATAATGACTGGACAGAGTGGGAAAAAGAAAATGCGGAGAGATTGGCAAAGGAAGCAAAGAAAAAATTCGGGTATTTGCAAAATTGGCCGGAAATTAAAGAACAGGCGCAAAACCCGCAAAATTACATTTCCGGCCGAGCGTGCGACTACTATAACCGCTTTGAAGAAGATTTTGACATTGCCAAATCTTTGGGCCATAACGCGCATCGCTTTTCTATTGAATGGAGCCGGATTGAGCCGGAGGAAGGAAAATTTAACGAAAAAGAAATTGAGCATTATAGAAAAGTTATAAAAGCATTAAAAAGCCGCGGCATTGAGCCGTTTGTAACGCTTTGGCATTGGACCAATCCTTTGTGGATTCGCGATATTGGCGGTTGGGAAAACAAAAAAACAATTGAATATTTTTTAAGATATGTTGAAAAAATTGTTTCCAAATTTGATTATGAAATTAAATTCTGGATCACTTTGAATGAGCCGGAAATTTACAGCAGTATATCTTATTTAAAAGGAGAATGGCCGCCGCAGAAAAGAAATCCACTGTCTTATTTATTAGTAATTGAAAATTTAATCAAAGCGCACCGCGAGGCATATAAAATTATCAAAAAAATCCAGCCAGCCGTTAAAGTCGGCATCGCCAAAAACAATGTTTATTTTGAGGCGTATCAAAATAAATTAATAAACCGCTTGCTTAAAAAAATAATTGATTGGTGGTGGAATTTTTATTTTTTGAATCGCATAAAAAAATATCATGATTTTATCGGTTTGAATCATTATTTTTATAACCTAATTAAGAATTTTAAATTTAATCAAAATGAAAACCGCGAAGTTTCCGATTTGGGCTGGGAAATTTATCCCGAAGGAATTTATTATGTTTTAAAAGATTTGAAAAAATACGGCAAGTCGATTTATATTACCGAGAACGGCCTTGCCGACGCTAAAGATGAAAAACGGGGGAAATTTATTAAAGAGCATTTATATTGGGTTAATAAAGCAATTCAAGGGGGCGTTGACGTCCGCGGATATTTTTACTGGTCGCTTTTGGATAATTTTGAATGGGATAAAGGTTTTTGGCCGAGATTTGGGCTAGTGGAAGTTGATTATTCCGCCAAAGGCGGATCCGCCTCTGGCGGAAAAACAATGAAACGGAAAATTCGAAAAAGCGCGCTGGAATACGCTAAAATTATAAAAAAATGAACTGGCTTTATTTAGTAATTTTTTCAAATTTTCTCTTCGCCATTGTTTTCGCGCTGGACAAGATTTTAGTCAAGAAAATTTTTTCACCGCTTAAATACGCTTTAGTTATCGGAGCGTTTGAAGGACTGGCTGTCGTTCTTATCCCTTTTGTTGATTTTGTTCTGCCGCAAAATTCAATAATTTTTTTGGCTTTTTTAAGCGGATTTTGTCTTGGCGCAGGACTTTATTTTTATTTTAAGGCGCTTTTGGAAAACGAAGCCAGCTGGGTGGCGCCGCTTCTTTTCGGGGTTTTTACGCCAATTGTTACTTTTGTTTTTGGCCACTTTTTTTTGAGCGAGACTTTGACGTTTTTCCAGGCGCTTGCTTTTATTCTGCTTCTTGTCGGCGGTTTTGTAATTTCATTCAGCCGCCAATACAAACTAAGTTCAGTTTTTTATCTTGTCATAGCCGCTATTTTTATTTCTCTTGGCTATGTTTTTTTGAAGATCATTTTCAATAATACGAATTTCATTTCCGGCTACATCTTATCAAGACTAGGCGGATTTATGACCGCCGTGGTTGTTTTTTTGGCGGTTTACGGTCGCGGATTTAAGCTCAAAAAGTTTTCCGGAGCGGGAATAAATTCAATAAATTTTGAAAAAGCAAAAAAACTTATCTGGAATTATTTAGGGGGCCTCGTGGTTTTAAAGCAATTTTTGGCGTTTGTCGCCAATATTATTTTGCTTTACGCAGTTTCTATCGGCAATTTAACTTTAGTAAACGGCTTAGGCGGCATTAGGTACGCCTTTTTGATAATTTTAGCCGCTTTTATGGCCAGAAAATGGCCTAATTTAATGGGCGAACAGATATCTTTTTGGTCGATTTTTCGAAAATCAATCGCCATTTTATTAATAATCTTCGGTGTTTTGATTTTATTGATTCAGCCGGCGCAAACTCCGGGCGCAAAAATCTGGGGCGTTGATTTTTCTTCTTTATACAGCAAGGAGTTGGGTCTTGATAGTCGAAATGTTTTGATAGCCGTTATCAATGATTTGAAAGTGAAAAATTTCCGGCTTAACGCCCATTGGTCGGAAATTGAGAAAACAGAAGGGGTTTATGATTTTTCCGAGCTTGATTTTCAGATAAATGAAATTGAAAAATCCGGCGGAAAAATAATTTTGGCAATCGGCAAAAGATTGCCGCGATGGCCGGAATGCCACGAGCCGGAATGGATTAATGATTATGAAATAGAAATGAAGAATAACGCATTGCTAAAATATATTGAAGCGGTTGTGAGTCGTTATAAAAATAATCCGGCGATTTGGGCGTGGCAAATTGAAAACGAACCGTTTTTGTGGGGTTTTGGCGAATGTCCGAAAGTTGATGATGAATTTTTAGGCCAAGAAATAGTTTTGGTCAAAAAACTTGATTCTTCAAGACCGATAATTTTAACCGACAGCGGCGAATTTGGATTGTGGTTCAAGGCGTATAAAAGAGCGGATATTTTCGGCACCACGATGTATCGGGTAGTTTGGACAAGGATTATGCCCGGCGACGGCTATCTTAAATATCCATTAGAGCCGGAATTTTTCAAAATTAAAACCCGGATTATGGAAATGTTTTTCGGCAAAAAGCCGATAATTGGAATTGAACTTCAAGCAGAACCGTGGCTTAAAAAACGGCCGCCGGAAATTCCTCTTGAAGAACAACTGAAAGTTTTTGACCTTAATCAGTTTAAAGAAAATATTGAATATGCGAAAAGCGTTGGTTTTGAAAAAAATTACCTATGGGGCATAGAGTGGATGTATTGGATGAAAGAAAAACAGAATCATCCGGAATTTTGGGATGAAGCGAAAAAATTATTTTGATATAATATATTTATGGATTATAAACTCGGCATAGACATCGGCGGGACGAAAATCAGGGCGGTTATTTGGAACGGCAAAAAAATCACCAGCGCTTTCAGCGCGAAAACTCCAAAGATAAAAAAAGAATTTATTGAGATATTAAAAACGAAAATAAAAAAATTAATTGGAAATAACGGTGAAATAAAAAGCGTCGGTATCGGCGTGGCCGGAGTAATAGGAAAAAATAAAATTATTTTCAGCCCCAATATTTCTTATCTTAGAAATTTTAATTTTCGCGATATTTTCCCGCGTTTGCCGCTGAAAATTGACAATGATGCCCGCGTTTTTTTGAGCGGAGAATTGAAGTTCGGAAACGGCATTAAAGCGAAAAAAGTAATGGGTTTTACCGTTGGCACCGGCATTGGCCGCGCTTTTGCCGAAAACGGCAAAGTAAAAAAAATAAAAAAATTTGAATATCCGGAAAAATGGGAAAAAAAATATCAGCGTATTCGTGATTTCAAAACTGACGTTGCGTTGGCCGAGTTTTTGGGCAATCGGCTTGCGTTAATCGCAAAAAAATACAGCCCTGAAATAGTGGTAATCGGCGGAGGAATCCTAAAAAGAAAAAATTTCTTCGGGCTATTAAAAGAAAAATTGAGCAAGAAAATGAAAGAAAAAAGTGAAAAAATAAAATTTAAAAAAGCGACATCGGCCGATTCCGTCGCTATCGGCGCGGCTTTATTAGTTTGAAAAATGAAAAATATAATTAATTTTAAAAATCTCGCCGTAAACTCATTTCGCAAAAAAGCGCTTAAAATTGCCGAAGCTGGTTATGAAGGCATTAATATAGAAAAAATTGTTTCAGAACGAATTAAGATAAAAGATAATTTATTAAAAATTGGTCATACGGCTTTTTTTGACGAAAAGAAAAATGAAATAGAAACCAACCTTGATGATTTTGAAAGGATTTATATTGTTGGAATAGGCAAGGGTTCGGCTTTGGCAATTACAGCTTCGGCAAAAATTTTAGGCAAAAAATTAACCGGTGGAATCGCTTTAGATGTTAATAAGCTTAAAAGCTTAAAAGCTTATAAGCTCAAAACTTTTGTAGGTACTCATCCCTTGCCTTCAAAACAAAACATCAAAGCCACTCAAGAAATCATTAAATTGGTTAAAAGCTTAACTGGAAAAGATTTATTGATTGCTTTTATTTGCGGCGGCGGTTCGGCTTTGGCTTGCGCTTCAAAAGAAGAATTAAAAAATTCCATTCTGGCGATAAAAGAATTAACGAGAGCAGGCGCGAATATAAATGAGCTGAATACCGTTAGAAAACATTTGTCGGAATTTAAAGGCGGCGGTTTGGCGAAAATGGCTTGTCCGGCAACGGTTATTTCATTGATAGTTTCTGATGTTTGCGGCAATGATTTGTCCAATGTGGCTTCAGGTCCGACGGTTTATGATAAAACGGCGAAAAAAGACGCGGAAAAAATTTTAAAAAAATACGGGTTTAATCCGGATAAATTTAAATTATACGAAACGCCGAAAGCGAAGCCCCGTAGTGAACGCAGTTCTACTACCGGGTATGAAAATTATTTTAAAAATGTAAAAAATATTTTATTTGCCTGCAATCAAGATGCTGTAATGGCAATGGTGAGTAAGGCCGAAGAATTGGGTTTTAAGCCGAAAATTTATTCCTTGGCGCTTGAAGGAGAAGCAAGCGCGGCGTTATTATCGATGACGGCAAAAGTTAAGATGGGCGAAGCTTTAATTGCTGCCGGAGAAACAACAGTTACTCTGAAAAAACATGAAATAAAGGCGGAGAGGGGAGGAAGAAATATGGAAGCAGTATTGGGCGCATTGGTTAAATGTCAGATGTCAGGTTTTAGATGTCAAAATTTAGCAATAATGTCTTTTGCGTCTGATGGTTTTGATAATACCGAAGCCGCCGGAGCGATTGGCGATTTTTTAACTTTAGAAAAAGCAAAAAAATTAAAATTAAAACCGAAAGAATTTTTAGAAAATCACGATTCTTTCAATTTCTTCAAAAAAACCGGCGATTTGATTTTCGCCGAAAAAAAATGTTTTAATGTGGCGGACCTCATGCTTGTTCTGAGTTCGTTAAATGAGTAATATTAAAAAATGAAGCCATTTATCAAACAACTTAAAGATGTCGGTATTAAAGACGTTTCCGAGGCGGGCGGGAAAAACGCCTCTCTCGGCGAGATGATTCAAAATTTGACGCCGAAAGGAGTGAAAATTCCCGGCGGATTTATAGTGACGGCCAGCGCGTATAAATATTTTTTAAAAAATTCGCAACTTACAATAAACAACAAGCAATTTTCTTTAAAAAAATTTATTAAAGAAATTTTAAAAGAATTAAATACGAAAAATTTAAAAGATTTGGCGAAGCGCGGCAAGGTCATCAGGGAAGCGATAAAAAAATCAGAATTTCCAAGCGATTTAAGGCAGGAAATAGTGACGGCTTATCGGAATATGGAAGACGAATACGGCAAAAATGCCGATGTGGCGGTGCGTTCCAGCGCGACTGCCGAAGATTTGCCGGGCGCGTCATTTGCCGGCGAACATGAAACTTATTTGAATATCCGCGGAGACGGCGAAATTTTAAAATCTGTGAAATCGGCAATGGCTTCGCTTTTCACCGACAGGGCGATTTCTTACAGAGTTGACAAGGGTTTTAACCATTTTAAAGTCGCGCTTTCAGTCGGAGTTCAAAAAATGGTGCGTTCAGATCTCGGATGTTCCGGCGTGATGTTTACTCTGGATACCGAATCCGGTTTTAGAGACGCGGTTTTGATAAACGGCTCTTGGGGATTGGGCGAAATGATTGTGCAAGGCGAAGTGACGCCGGACGAATTTTTAATATTTAAAAAAAAATTGGGCGAATTGGAATATAAACCGATTATTGATAAAAAACTCGGTGTCAAAAACAGAAAAATGGTTTATTCGGAAGGCCGGGGGATTTCGGTAAAAAACACGAAAATTATAAAAACTTCGCAAAAAGAAAAGGAAAATTTTGCCTTATCAGATGAAGAAATTTTGCGGTTGGCGAAATGGGGGGTTTTGGTTGAAGAGCATTATTCAAACAAAAACGGCAAATGGACGCCAATGGATTTGGAATGGGCAAAAGACGGTCGAACAGGCGAACTGTTCATTGTTCAAGCAAGGCCGGAAACAATTCACGCGGGCCGCGATTTTTCAAAAATAAAAGAATATATTTTGTCAGATGTCAAAGGGCAAAGGTCAAATGTTTTAGTCAAAGGCGCTTCGGTGGGAAGTAAAATTGCTTCTGGCAGGGCGCGGATGATTTTAGACGCGAAAAACATCAACAAATTCAAGGCTGGAGAAATTTTAGTTACCGATATGACCGACCCCGATTGGGAGCCGATTATGAAAATGGCTTCGGCGATTATTACGGACAAAGGAGGAAGAACAAGCCACGCCGCGATAGTGAGCCGCGAATTGGGCATACCTTGCATTGTCGGCAGCGGAAACGCCACCAAAAAAATTAAAACCGGTCGGACAATAACCGTTGACACGACCGGCAACGAGGGATTTGTTTATGACGGCGATTTGGAATTTAAAATAATAGAACACAATGTTAAAAAATTCCAATCCGCCAGCTGGCGGACAAAAACAAAAATAATGCTCAATATCGCCACTCCGGAAACCGCTTTTGAAAAGTCGTTTTTGCCTAATGATGGCGTGGGATTGGCGAGGGAAGAATTTATTATCGCTTCGGACATTGGAATACATCCGATGGCGCTGATTAATTACGATAAACTTAAAATAAAAAATAAAAAATTAAAAACTCAAATAAATAAAAAAATAATCGGTTATAAAAATAAAACTCAATTTTATGTGGATAAACTTGCCTATGGCATCGCTAAAATCGCCGCGGCTTTTTATCCCAATCCGGTGATTGTCAGGTTTTCCGATTTTAAGACTAATGAATATCGCTCGCTTATCGGTGGCGAATTATACGAACCGCAAGAAGAAAATCCGATGCTTGGTTGGCGCGGCGCTTCAAGATATTATCATCCGAATTTCGCGCCGGCCTTTGAATTGGAAGTCAAAGCCGTCAAAAAAGTCCGCGAAGAAATGGGCTTGAATAATGTGGAAGCAATGATTCCTTTTTGCCGCACTCCAGAAGAAGGAAAAAAAGTTTTGGAAATTATGAGGAAAAATGGCTTAAGCCGCGAACAAGGGCTTAAAGTTTATGTAATGTGCGAGATACCGTCAAATGTTATCTTAGCCGATGAATTTTTGGATATTTTTGACGGGATGAGCATTGGTTCAAATGATTTGACGCAATTAACCGTTGGCATTGACAGAGACGGCAATGAAATGATTAGAAGTATCACCAATGAGAAAGACGAATCAGTCAAAAAATTGATTAGCGAAGTCATTAAAAAATGCAAAGAAAAAAACAAATATATCGGCATTTGCGGCCAAGCGCCGTCAGATTACGAAGATTTTGCCGAATTTTTAGTGGAACAAGGAATCGAAAGCATTTCTTTAAATCCGGATACGGTTATTAAAACCACTTTGGCGGTTTACGAAAAAGAAAAAAAGATAAAATGAGAATTTTAGTTTTCGGCGATAGCATAACTTATGGGGTATGGGATAGAGAAGGCGGATGGGCACAAAGATTGAGGAAATTTTTAGATGAGAAAACTCTAATAGAGCAGGATTTTTATTGTTTGGTTTATAATTTGGGAATTTCTGGAGACACAAGCGAGGATTTATTGGAAAGATTTGAATTTGAAACAAAGCAAAGAATAAAGGAAAAAGAAGACACTGTTATTATTTTTTCAATCGGAGGAAATGATGCCACTTTTATTGACAATAGAAATCAATACCAGATTTCGCAAGACAGATTTAAGGAAAATATTCAAAAATTAATAAAATTAGCCGAGAAATACGCTTCGAAAATTTTATTCGTCGGTTTGTTGCCGGCAGATGAATCAAAAACAATTCCAATTCCATGGGCGCCTGACAAATCTTATAAAAATGAACATATTGTTCAATATGACAAAATTATAAAATCCATCTGCCGGGGGAATGAGATTCCTTTTATTGATGTTTTTGAAGAATTTATAAATTCTGATTATAAAAATCTATTAGAAGACGGACAACATCCCAATTCCGCCGGCCACCAGAAAATTTTTGAGATTGTGAAAGAGTTTTTGATTGCGAATAAAGTTATCTGAATTAATTAAATACGCGCCTTAACTGCTTTTGATTTTTTAAGTTGACAAAGAAATTTAGTAAAATATAATTAAAAACATGAAATATCAATATGACCACCATAACAATTTCTAAAAAAGAATATCAAAAAGTGCTTGATAAGGCGCTTCGATATGAATATTTGAGTCAGCTCTTGGAGGGCGATATTTTTTCTCCGCCGCCAACCAAAAATATCAGCGAAATTATCAGCGCTTTTAGGGCGACTAAAAAATATAATCGCCAATTTATTGAAGGAGTAAAAAATGGGTTAAGGCGCTCTTCTTATTTCAAAAAATGAAAATTCTTCCTATTCATAATGAAATTGAAGATTATCTTAAAAAGAGAAAATTAGAGAAGAAATTTGTAAAACAGAAAAATCTTTTCGAGAAAAATCCATTTCATCCTGGCTTGGAAACAGAACTTCTTGAACCGAGAAAAATGCGAATTTGGAGTTTTAGAATTGACCGAAAATATCGGGCAATTTTTATTTTTCGCGAAAAAGACGCTATTGAAATTATCGACATTAATAATCATTATCAATGAAAATTATTGATGCTAACCTGAAAATAATTAAAGATTCCCGCGGCAAAGATACTTTGGAAGCGGAATTAATAAGCGAAGATTTTTCAGCCAAAGCCAGCGTGCCGGCCGGCAAAAGCGTTGGAACGCACGAGGCGTTTGTTTTGGAGCCGAAATTAGCGCTTAAAAAATTTGAAGAAATAAAGTCGCAGATTTTGGCTGCGTCCGCCAGCGGGCGGATTGAAACGCAAGAAGATTTAGACAATTTTTTAATCGCGCTGGACGGAACCTCTTCGACAAGCTCAGGGCAAGCTAAAAGCAATTTGGGCGGAAATTTGATTTTGGCCTTGTCTTTGGCTTGGGCGAGATTAAGAGCAAGATTTGAAGGATTAGAATTGTTTGAATATATTAGTCAAATGTCAAAGGTCAATGGTCAAATGTTAAATTGGCCGCGGCCAATTTTCAATGTCATCAACGGCGGCGCGCATGCCGCTCATCAGGAAAGTAAATTAAGTTTTCAGGAATTTCAGGTTATTCCGGAAGCCGATGATTTTAATTTGGGATTCAGTTTGGGGAAGATTTTTTATCGGAAATTAGGCGATTATTTAAGGGAAAAATTCGGCAAAGAAAATGTGGTTTTGGGCGATGAAGCGGGTTATAGCGCGCCTTTCAAAAACAACGAAGAAGCCATTGAATGTATTGCCGAAGTTATAGAAAAATATAAACATCCATTAAGAATCGGCTTGGATGTCGCCGCTTCCCAGTTTTTTAAAGAGGACCATTATTTAATTGGCGGGAAAAAATATTCAAGCGATGAATTAAGGGAATATTATTTAAGATTAATAGAGACTCACAATATTATTTCAATAGAAGATCCGTTTTGCGAAGAGGCGTTTGATGATTTTTCCGCGCTATCCAATAGGATAGCGGCGAATAAAAAAGAAATTTTAATTATCGCTGATGATTTGACAACTACCAACTCCGAAAGATTGAAAACCGCCATTGCTCAAAAATCCGGCAACGCGATTTTGATAAAACCGAATCAAATTGGCACTCTAACCGAAACTTTAAAAGTCGTAAAACTGGCCTATGAAAATAATTGGCAAACTATTGTTTCTCATCGAAGCGTGGAAACACTTGATGATTTTATTGCTGATTTGGCTGTCGGAGTCGGCGCTTGGGGGATAAAAGCCGGCGCTCCGGCAAATCCGGAAAGATTGGCGAAGTACGAACGGTTATTGAAAATCAATAATTTGAAATTAAAAATTTGACGAGGCTTTGGCCGGTCATTTCTTTCGGTTTTGAGATTTTCATCAATTCCAGAATTGTCGGAGCGATGTCTGATAAAAGGCCGATGGGAGCGGATTCCGCATCCTCAATTTCCCTTAAACTTCTTTCGCGCTTGAATTCATTCGCCACCAGATAAACCGGCACCGGATTCGGGTCGTGTTTCGTTTCCGGTTCGCCGGTTTTTGGGTTAAACAATCTCTCCGCGTTGCCGTGGTCGGAAGTGATGATTAAAATATCGTTTTGTTCCAAAGCAGTTTTTGAAATTCTGTTGATTTGTTCGTCAACGGCTTTAATCGCGGAAATCGTGGCTTCGTAATTTCCGGTATGCGCCACCATATCGGCATTGGCTAAATTCACCAATATAAAATCATAACTTTCTTCTTCCATTGCCGTTATGACGCGGTCGGCGATTTCTTTGGCTCTCATTTCCGGATGGGCGTCATGGCGCACTTCGGCTATTGAGGGAATCAGCACCCGATATTCGTTTTCAAAAGGCGATTCTCTTTCGCCGTTAAAAAAGTAAGTAATGTGGGCGTATTTTTCAGTTTCTGCGATTCTTAATTGATTTTTGCCGCTATCAGCCAGAATTTTGCCAATTGGATTGTCAATAGTTTCCGGTGGAAAAGCAACCGGCATCTTGAAATTCTTGTCGTATTCGATAAGCGCGGTTATATGGAGATTGGAAAAATTTTTAACAGGGAATTGAGCGAATTTTTTATTGATAAAAGTTTCAACCAGCTGGCGCATCCGGTCTTCGCGAAAATTGAAAAATAAAATCGCGTCATTGTCTTTAATGAAATTTTTTTCAGTTCCGAATAAAATCGGTAAAATATATTCGTCATTTAATCCTTTTTGATAAGTTTGATTGAAATGGTTTTCAAGATTGTCAATTAAAATTCCTTCGCCTGTGATTGTTGAATAATATTTTTGCGTCCTGTCCCAGAGTTTGTCGCGGTCCATGGCGTAATATCGGCCGGCAATACTGGCTAATTTTACTTTTTCGGAAAAAGGAATGCGTTTTAATAAATTCAAAGCGCTTTGCGGCGGACTGTCGCGGCCGTCGGTAATCAAATGAAGATTGATTTTAGGCGCGTTTTCGTCTTGGCTGAATTTAATTAAGGCCTCCAGATGTTCAAGGGACGCGTGGACATTGGCTTCGGTCAGCAATCCTATTAAATTAACCGCTGAATCGTTTTTTTTGGCGTGCTCAAAAGTTTCTTTCAAGATTTTATTTTCAAAAAAACTGCCGTCGCGAATCGCCAAAGTGATTTTCGGATAATTTTGGTAAATTACTTTACCTGCGCCCATATTCAAATGCCCGACTTCGCTGTTGCCTTCTTCGCCCCAAGGAAGGCCGACGGCGATTCCCGAGGCCTGCAAAGCGCCTGAAGGAAAATTGGTTTTAAGCTGGTTGATGTTTTTTGGGTCTGCCGCGTAAATCGCGTTTGACGCGTCTTTTGGCCCGATGCCCCAGCCGTCCAAAACAATTAAGATTACCGTTCGTTTTGACATTTTCTTATTTTAACCTTATACTTAATTTGTCGCAAATGATTATTTTAATTAAATTCCATTATGATTTATCAAAATCCTATTTTTTGGGGAGCTTTAATGTTGGTTGGATTGGCGGCCGGCTATTTTATTCGGCAGCTGATTGCCGTTAGAAAAACCAGTTCCGTTGAAAAGAGAATTCGCGAGCAGTTGGAAGGCGCTAAAAGCAAGGCTAAAGAGATAGTCCTTGACGCCCAGAATAAAGCCACCGGCATTCTTGAGGAAATTAAAAAAGAAGAAAGAGAGCAGAAGTCGCAACTGGGCCGTTTGGAAGAGCGATTGTTGAAAAAAGAAGAGTCGCTTGAGCAAGAGCGCAATGATTTGCGCTTTCAGGAAAATAAAATCAAGGACGATGTTGAAAAAATAAAATCAGCCAAAATTCAGGTTGAAGAAGTGAAACAGCGATTGGGCGCTGAATTGGAAAATATCGCCAAATTTACCGAAGCCGAAGCGAAAGAAAAAATTTTCGCCATTACCAAAGAAAAATACAACGAAGATTTGGTTATCGCCGTTCAAAAATTATTGAAAGAAAGAAGGGATGAACTTGAGCGGCAAGCAACGCAGATTATGACTACTGCCATTCAAAGGATGGCGCGTTCCCATGTGGCGGAAGTGACGACGACTTCTTTTAATTTGGCTGACGAAGATTTGAAGGGAAAAATTATCGGCCGCGAAGGAAGAAACATCAAAACCTTGGAAAAGGAAACCGGCGCCGAATTCATAATTGACGAAACTCCGGGCGCCATAATTATTTCATCTTTTGATCCGGTGCGCCGGGAAATCGCCAAATTGGCTTTGGAGAAATTGATTAAAGACGGTCGGATTCAGCCGGTGAAAATCGAAGAAAAAGTTGAAGAAGCGAGAAATGAAATTAACAAAAAAATTACCGAAAAAGGCGAAGAAGCGGCTTACGAAGTCGGCGTTTACAATCTTCCGAAGGAAATCATCCAGCTTTTAGGTCGGCTTTATTGCAGGACCAGCTATGGCCAGAATGTTTTGAATCATTCAATTGAAGCGGCGCATTTGGCGTCTATGATGGCTTCAGAATTGGGATTGAACGTGGAAATCGCCAAAATCGGAGCTTTGCTTCACGACATCGGCAAAGCCATTGACCAGGAAGTCGGCGGAGGCAGCCATGTTGAATTGGGCGTCAGGATTTTGAAAAAATTCGGCGTAAGCGAAGAAATTATTTCCGCTATGGCGGCTCATCATGAAGAATATCCGTTCAGCAGCCCGGAGTCCTACATTGTGGCCGCTGCCGACGCTTTGTCAGGAGCAAGGCCCGGCGCCAGGCGCGACACCATTGAAAATTATCTCAAAAGATTGGAAAATCTGGAAAAAATAGCTAAAGGTTTCAGCGGCATTAAAAACGCTTACGCGGTTTCCGCCGGACGGGAAATCAGGATTTTCGTGGTGCCGGAAAAAATTGATGATTTTGGCGCCATGCAATTAGCGCGGGATGTTGCCGCCAAGATTGAATCCGAGTTAAAATATCCCGGAGAGATTAAGGTCAATGTGATTAGGGAAACAAGGTCAGTGGAGTACGCCAGATAGTTATTGACACCTGATACCTGACACTTGACACTTATTGTTTAACATCTGACAATTAAATACAAAGCTTAAAAGGTCGGAGAGAATAATTTCTAATAATGCGATAAATTTTAAATATGAATAAGCCAGAATTAGTTGAAGCGGTAATGCAGGCGGCTGGCATTGAGGCCAAGAAAGATGGCGTTGCCGCCGTTGAAGCGGTTTTTGACATAATTACAAAAACTTTAAGCAAAGGAGAAGAAGTGGCGATTGTCGGATTTGGCACTTTTAAAACAGTTAAAAGAGATGCTCGCATGGGCATTAATCCGAAAACCGGAGAAAAAATTCAAATCGCGGCTTCAACCAAACCGAAATTCAAAGCAGGAAAGGTATTAAAAGAAGCCGTTAAATAATAATTTATTATAAAAAATAAAATATCCCGCCAGTCGGCGGGATATTTTATTTGACGAGCAGCGATTCTATTTCCGTAAGCAGAGCTTGAGCGGCTTTAATTTTTTCCAAATACTCTCCCATATTTTTATCTTTATTATTTTCACTTAAAATTTGCGCTTCTTTCATTAATTTGGTTACTTCCTCCAAATTTTTTTGGATATTCGGTATTTCATTAATATTGATTTCCGCCGGATTTTGCAGCTGATAACCCATGTCGTTTAATTTTATCTTTATTGAAGCATTGATTTCATCGGCTTCGGCCACCAAGCTGTTTTTATTGCCCGGCAGATAGGAAACGCTTAAAACCACAAGAAGAATAAATACGCCGATTAAGCTGGCGGCGGTTGCCAAACGATGAATTGAAATCCAATCAAAAATTTCCGCAACGGTGATTTTTTTGTTCACCGGCGTCTGGGACAAAATCAAATACCGCGATTGTTTCGCGTATTCTTGGTCGGGCTTGATATTTTTTAATTCTTTTAGGATTTCAAAAATATTCATTGTTTTAATATATTTTGTAATTTCTTTATCGCTCTGTGTTGAATTAATCTGATTGCTCCTTCTGATTTTTCTAAAATTTCCGCCACTTCTTTTGAAGTCAAATCTTCAACGAATCTCATAATCACCACGTCTTGTTCTATTTCGTTTAATAGGGGAATGGCCTTTTTAACCATTTTAATTTCAATTCTGAAATCAGCCGTTTCCTCGTTGGATTTTCCAATTTCCGGCGGGTCGGCGATATTGTCAATATCAACGGTCGGTTTTTTTGTCCGGTAATGGTCAATGACTTTGTTTCTGGCGATTTGATAAAGCCATCCTATAAAAGACGCTTCTTTCTTGATTTTAAATCCAGAAATATTCTGCCAGGCGCTCAAAAAAACTTGATGGGTTAGGTCTTCGGCCTCTTCGCGATGGCTGACTTTTAAGTAGATAAATCGGTAGACAATCGGCTGATAATGGTCGTAAAGCAAGCCAAAAGGCGCGGATTTTCCGGCAATCGCTTCCTTAATTAATTTTTGCTGTTCTTCTATCATAAGAAACGAATAAAAAGGAGTTTAGTTTCAATAAACAAGCGGGGTACGGGAATCGAACTCGCGGCTCCTCCTTGGCAAGGAGGTGTATTACCACTATACTAACCCCGCATTTTTTAATTTTAATTAGTTATCAAAAATAATCAATTTTTGTGTCCTCGAGAGGAATTGAACCTCTATCTTCAGCTTCGGAGGCCGGTGTTCTATCCATTGAACCACGAGGACTGTAGACCTTATGAAAAATAATTTTTATGCGCCCACCAGGGGTCGAACCTGGGACCGTTCGCTTAAGAGGCGACTGCTCTGCCAACTGAGCTATGGGCGCTTAGTTTCGGCGCTTTCGGTTGGCGCTCTCGGAGGGATTCGAACCCCCAATAACAGGTTCGAAGCCTGTCGTGATATCCATTTCACTACGAGAGCAAAAATAGTTTTTAGTTATTAGTTATTTAGTCTATAATTAAATTCAATGAAATTCAATATTCCCGAAGAAATTATTGAGATTGCCAAAAAACTTCAAAATCCGCCGACTGGCGGAAATTTTCAGGCGTATCTTGTTGGCGGTTGCGTTCGCGATTTATTGATGGAGCGCGAACCGAAAGATTGGGATATAACAACCAATGCTAAGCCAAAAGAAATTCAGAAAATTTTTCCGGACAGCGTTTATGAAAATAAATTTGGCACTGTTGCCGTAAAAACTGATTCCGAAAACCCAAAATTAAAAATCGTTGAAATAACCACTTTTCGGCTGGAAGGAAAATACACCGATAAGCGGCATCCGGATGAAATTAAATTCGCCAAAACGGTTGAGGAAGACCTTGCCCGCCGCGACTTCACAATAAACGCCATCGCGGCGGAATTTTCAATTTCTAATTTTCAATTTTCAAAAATTATTGACCCGTTTAACGGTCAGAAAGATATTAAAAATAAAATTATTAAAACTGTCGGCAATCCCGAAGAACGTTTTAACGAAGATGCTTTGCGATTGATGCGGGCTGTGCGGTTTGCGACGGAATTAAATTTTGAAATTGAGAAAAAAACAAGCGAAGCCGTTAGAAAACAAGCCAATTTGCTGGAAATGATTGCTAAGGAAAGAATTTGCGAAGAGTTTAAAAAAATTTTGGCAACAAAAAACGCGGTTAAAGGCGTTCAAACATTGGAGGACTTGGGATTGCTTCGTCATGTTGTGCCGGAGTTGCGCGAGGGAATTAATGTCGGCCAAAACAAGCACCACATTTATACGGTTTGGGAACATAATTTGCGCGCTTTGGATTACGCCGTAAAAAAAGATTATTCTTTGGAAATCAGAATGGCGGCTTTGCTTCATGATGTCGGCAAGCCCGAAACCAAGGCGGGAGACGGTCCGGATTCGACTTTTTACAATCACGAAGTAATTGGCGCGAAAATCGCGGCGCGAGCTTTGGATAGATTGCATTTTTCAAAAGTTTTTATTGAAAAAGTCGTCCATCTTGTCCGCTATCATCTTTTTTATTACAATGTGGGCGAAGTGACAGAAGCCGGTGTTCGGCGTTTTCTGCGCCGCGTTGGACCGGAAAATGTTGAAGATTTCATAAAATTAAGGGAAGCGGATAGAATCGGCTCCGGCGTGCCGAAAGCCGTGCCTTACAAATTGAGGCATTTGCTTTTTATGATTGAAAAAGTGAAGCGCGACCCGCTTTCTCCGAAAATGTTGAAAGTCAGCGGCAATGACGTAATGGAAATTTTAGAAATTGAGCCGGGCCCAAAAGTCGGTTGGATTCTGTCAATTCTGCTTGACGAAGTGGTTGAAGAGCCGGACAAGAATAGCAGCAAGTATTTAGCATTGAGAATCAAGGAGTTTGGTAATTTATCCGATGATAAGCTGGAAAAATTATCTAAGAACGCGAAAGAAAAAAAAGATGAATTTGAGAGCGGGGCAGAGGAGGAGATAAAAAAGAAATTTTATGTAAAGTGATTAAAGCGGACTGTAGTATAGTGGTAGGACAATGTCCGCCTTGTGATAGCGGATATTCTTATAAAAAATATAGACAAGAATTTCACGGACTGTAGTATAGTGGTAGTATACACGCTTCGGGAGTGTGAGGCCTGGGTTCGATTCCCAGCAGTCCGAAAATAAAAATACTCCGAAATATTATTTCGGAGTATTATTTTTTTTGCGGAATAAATAAATCAATCCAACGACAACTCCCGCGCCCGCGGCCGCGAAACTGGCGACTTTAATAATTTTTTTAGCGCGTTTCCATTCATTTTTTAGAGTTTTAACCGATTGTTGAGGGGCATGGCGTTTTGAAATTCTTTCTTTGAATTTATTCGCCAATTCAGAAATTATTTTTTCGTCTTTTTCGTCGTTCCAGCCGATAAATTGTTTGAGCGGTTGGATTAATGCTTCGGCGCATTCGTCGCTGTCAAGATAAAGATGCAAATTAAGATAGCTGTCGGAGTGTTTATTCAAGAGAAAAAGCGATTTTTTGGCTTGTTCGTTATTAAATTCGTCAGCGGCTTTTTGAAGCGATTTTATGACTTCTTCGGTGAACGGTTCGCCGTCAGCCAGAACGTGAAAGCCGATATAGTCTTTTAAATAACGAATTAAAAGCACATAAGAAAGCGCTTTTTTGAGAAGTTCCTTTTCATTTAATGTTTGCATTTTACTGCCTCCTTTTTTATTTGATAAGATTCTTATTTTATTATATAGTATTTATGTTTTAAGGAAACAGGAGTTGGTTTGGGCCCATAGTAAAGTGGCATTACGCGGCATTCGCATTGCCGAGGCGCGAGTTCGATTCCCGCTGGGTCCAAAAATAAGGGCCCATAGCTTAGTGGCAGAGCATCCGGTTTGCATCCGGAAGATGCGAGTTCGATTCCCGCTGGGTCCAAAAAATAAAAGATGAAAAATAAAGGGGCTTGATTTTTTAAAATTATTGTGTTAAACTTCCATTAGTTATTTAAGAAAGGGGGTTATAAAAATGGAAGCAACAATGAAAATGAATATAAATGAGAAAGTGTTTCCCGTTGCGGTAGATGATCTGCATAATGCTTTACACAAAGTCATGGACAAAAGGCTTTCTAAAGAGCATTTTATAGAGCAGATAGCGGATTTTTTGGATACCGTCACCGTCCCAAAAAAAACACTTTTTCATTAAGCTCCAAAGCCCAATAACTTAACTAGTTAAGTTATTGGGCTGTTTTTTTGAAAAATTTAATATTTTGGATATAATTATAAAAAATTTTAAAGGCGGGGTGCGTGAGCGGCTGAAACGAACTGTCTTGAAAACAGTTATACCCGAAAGGGTATCGTGAGTTCGAATCTCACCCCCGCCGC
>ERZ1292625.1366-Hain-H41-01um-R1-1366-length-29510-cov-13_pt1 | contig 29510 bp, 29 predicted proteins | sample MGYA00564400_ERZ1292625 | MGnify/ENA primary metagenome ERZ1292625 (study PRJEB36523, sample SAMEA6512639) | groundwater metagenome | collected 2019-01-08 | study: AquaDiva: Metagenomics assemblies of 32 groundwater samples | reverse complement strand
ACATTTGAGTATCAGGCTCTTACGTCATGTTTTTGAACGAGTGCGGAAAACAGGAGAGATTGGCGGCCATTTCTGGATGATATTATAAATAGGGCTTCAATCTTTTGGTTTGAATGACCCTAAAGTTATCTTTGCAGCCTTATTTTAATGGTCTGGTAGTTCAGCTGGTTAGAATGTCCGCCTGTCACGCGGAAGGTCGCGGGTTCGAGTCCCGTCCGGACCGCTTAAAAGCTTTAAATCTTAGTTGATTTAAGGCTTTTTTGTTATAGAGTTAAGTTTAGCCCCTTGTTCTGGTTGGGTCGTCTGACCACCAAGCCTATGTTAATGTCTGCTACCACGATGAAATTGATTTCACGATTCTCGCGTAAGACACTTGTAAACAGCCGTCAGAGTCCCCGAAGCGGGAGGCTCTGCGGAGAAAAATATTTTATAATATTAATTGGGCAGTCCAATCATTTTCAAAAGCTCTATCGTTCTTGGATCATTGCGCATTTCTGGGGCAAGGCTTAGAATGAATCTTGGGATAAGTAATGAATCACCTTCGCGCTTTTTGACAGCCTTCGTAAAATAGTCAAATGCCTTGTCCCAATCTTTCATCATCAAATAAACTCTTCCAAACCATGTATTTCCCTCGTTTGGGAAGGTCAGGGCCTCCATTTTCGCAAGTATTTCTTCTACCTTCCTACGTTCACCATTCCCTGCATATGCACTTCCCAGAAAACAAAAGTCCGCCAAGTCGGGGTTAAGATTCACTGCGGTCTCCATAGCCTCAACAGCCTTATCATACTGTTTCAAATATAAATATCCAGCTCCTAGCGTAAAGTACCCACCAAAAAAATGGGGCTCGATAGCAATCAACCGGTTACCATATTCAAGCGTCCGCCCAAAAAGGCCACCAATAGCGTAATGGCATCCATGATATAATAACCCCAACAATGAAAACGGATCAAGGGCTTCTGCTTTTTCATAGTATTTAAAGCTCTCTCCATAATTTCCCTGCAACATATTCAGCACACCGAGCTGCCGGTGTCCTTCCACATTGTTAGGATTGATCTGGATGGCTTTCTTTAGGTACCTGGCGGCCTCGTTAAATTCCCAATTGTACCAGAGAAGAACCCTGCTGCCCATCGCAACCAGACAGATGTCATTCTCGGAATCAAGGGTAAACGCTTTGTTGATGGCGGTAATTGCCTTGGGAGTACTCTCGGCCCAGGGAGCCCAGTTGAAATAAGCCTGATCATAATAACAGATACCCATTTCTGCGTAGGCTATGGCGTAATTCGGGTCCAGATTAATGGCCGACTGATAATATTCGATTGCCTTCAAGAAATTATCAGGCGAAAACTTATTCAAATGATACCGCCCTTTGAGGAATAGTTGGTAAGCTTCTATGTTGTCTGTGTACTTCTTGAATACATCAACTTTTTCCTCATCAAGCAGTTTGATTTTAACTGCTTTCAAAATGGCTTCTGCTATCTCGTCCTGAATGTCAAATACATCTTCCAGTTCACGATCAAATTTTTCAGAATAGAGGTGAGTCCCATCAACCACATCGATAAGCTGTGCAGTGATGCGTAATTTATTACCCGATTTGCGGACACTGCCTTCCAGAATATGGGTCGTCTTCAACTGTTCTCCGATCAACCTCAAATCAAGGTTCTTTCCTTTAAAAGCAAACGAAGAAGTTCTCCCTATTACTTTTAATTCCAATACCTGCGCCAGCATATTGATAATCTCTTCGCTGATTCCATCGCTGAAGAATTCCTGATCAGGATCATTGCTCATATTGACAAAGGGCAACACCGCTATGCATTTTTCAATAATCGTAGCCTGAGGTTTTTCAGGTACAATGATCTCACTCCCTGCAAACAGCACCTGGTACATCCGCACCGGCTGACTTACATTCTTTAGCTTCTCTTCTTTTACAAACTGCGACTTGATTTCGCTTTTGTTGGAAATATTATGATGTACTGTTTCTGTAATAAAAATACAACCGGGTGCTGCAGCGGCCTGAACACGCGCGGCAATATTTACTGAATCGCCAAACACATCATCATTTTCGAATACCACTTCACCCTGGTGAATGCCAATGCGTAATTGAAAATCGTTGGCTGCATTGCAGGCTTCCTGAATTTTGATGGCTGCATTTACCGCATCGGAGACGGTATTGAAACTGGCCATAGTCCCATCGCCTATTTCTTTTATCCACCGTCCATCGAATTCTCCTATGATGGGTTTCTGCAGTTGCCTGTTTTTATTCAGGAGTGTAAAGGCATGCTTCTCATCATTTCCCATTAATGCGGTGTAGCCGACAATGTCGGTGAACATGATGGCGGCAAGTTGTCTTGAGCTTGACATTGACTACAATATAGTAAAATTGACAATGTCGGTGAACCTGCCTACCGGCTAGGCAGGCATGATGGCAGCGAGTTGACGGGATTGAGGCATACTGGGGTCAAGATACTATAAATCTCTTTTCTTTTTATGAATTCTGGGGTCACCCGCCCTCTTTCGAGGCGGCGGTTGGCAATGATAACATTGGAATAGTCGAGCCTTAAGAGAAAAATGATGGTGTCAAATAAAAGGTTGTGTCAATAAAGAACAGAACTCCTTTGTTCCTGAGTACATTTTCATCGAATCCACAATTTTTTATTTCCCCAGGCAGAGCAATGAACTATTTTAATCCCGAGGCTGGAGTAATTCTGGAAGATTTACACGTTAAGACCTGATGGCACAGAAAAGCTCTATAAGAGAGTTGACGGCACTAGAGAGTGGCGTATTGATTTGATCAGGCTCTTGTTATTGAATCAATTAGAACTATCCTGGCACTGAATGCTTTAAGTTGGTAATGTAACTGGAAATAGGTAGATTTATTTACGTTAAGAAGGATACTCCATAATTCAACACCCACAAGCTATGAATTTCAAGCCCGAATTTGAAAAAAAGAACCCACACGAGGCGAATTATGAAACGATCGAGAAATATATGGTTCCCCTGAACCATATGATAACCTTCAAGCCCGATCAGAGCATTCAGGAGGCTATTGACATAATCCTGGAAAAAAAAATTTCGGGTGCACCTGTGTTGGATGAACACCGGCACCTGGTGGGCAATCTATCGGAAAAAGATTGTCTGCGGATAATTGTCGATCAGGCATTTCACAACTTGCCGGTAGAGTCCCGGAAAGTTTCTGATTATATGTCCACCAAAGTTTTATCGTTCCCGCCCACCACCAATGTGGTTGACGCGGCCATTGAATTTCTAAATTCACCTATTCGCAGATATGCTGTGGTTAAGAATGGAGCTTTAATTGGTCAGGTAAGCCGCAGAGAGATTCTTCATGCTGCGCAGAATATTAAAGCCACTACCTGGTAATAATGTTACGGGATTGTAGAAAGAAAGCATTTCACCTAAATAAAACTAGTAGTCATGAATATCAAGCCAGCGTCAGAAACTACAAATCCAAATGAAGCCCAATATGAAACGGTTGAAAAATATATGGTGCCGCTGAGCAATATGGTAACATTTAAGCCAGATCAACCCATACAGGATGTAATTTCAACTATTATTGAGAAAAAGATAACGGGTGGACCAGTGTTGGACGATCAACACCACCTGGTGGGTATGATATCCGAAAAAGATTGTCTGCGACTCATCGTGGATCAGGCCTATCATAATATGCCGGCTGAAACAAGAAAAGTTTCGGATTACATGACAGCGAAGGTGCAATCTCTTTCTCCCCAGACCAACATAGTAGAGGCAGCCATTGAATTTTTGAATTCACCGATTAGAAGATTTGCCATAGTGGAGAATGGCATGCTGATAGGACAGGTGAGCCGAAGACATATTTTAAGAGCAGCTCAAAATATAAAATCGACTACCCGGTAGCTTAAGCCCTATAAATTTTTTTAAGTCGCGTCAACGTATCCCACTTACTCCATTACTGCACTTCGGGCAGGGTGGGGCTATCCTGTAAATTCCAAAATCCTGCAAACACTGGCTCAGATAATTTATTTTTTATCGTTCCACGGAGGAACAATGTTATTGGATCGGGCATAGGCAATCAACTGGCCCAGGTGCTCATTGGCATGCGCCACTACAATAAGGCATGCAGTCATTTGAGTGTACTCGCCTGGGAAGGGAAATTCTACTTTAGTTTTCAGCGATGCATCAGATGTATTTTTGATGGCCGTAATAACCACTTCAAAAGAACGCTTGAGTTCAGCGGCAATGTCTTCTTTTGTTTTCAGATCCGCCTCTAATGTTTCCATTTTAACACCCTCTGGAATTTTGGCTCCCAGTTTCGAGGCAAAGAAATAATTGGCCGAAACAACATGAGCACACACCTGGGCTGCATTTCTTACACCGGTCTGTGGGGTCCAGGAGTATTTGTCAGATGGAATAGCCTGAGCCAGCATCATGATTTGACCGGATGCAAAGCTAACTGATCCTGCTGTCTCTTGTTGGAATTGACCCTGGCAAAATGCCTGAAAGGAAAATAATGTTACAGTAAGTGTAAGTAGGTATTTCATATGGTAGATAGTTGAGTTGAATAAAGGTAAGGAATAATTTCAAATACTAACTCGTACTGCTGATTCCGAAATGATTTAATAACTTGCTCTACTCGCATTCAAGAAATTTCATACCATGAAAAGAATAATAGTAGTCGTGCTTTTGTTGTGTTTCTGAAAATTAACCGCTCAAACAAATCCCGAAACGTATCCTGTTGATCCAGCTTCAGTGGAGCAACCTGGGGTGCCAAAAGGGGAGATCATAAAGTTTATGTTTGAGAGCCCGAAACTGTTTCCTGGCACCTCGCGCGAGATTAGTGTTTACGTACCGGTTCAATATACTGCCGGCAAGCCCGCGTGTGTCTATGTCAACCAGGATGGCATTCAGTGGAAAGCGCCAACGGTTTTTGATAACCTGATCGCTAAAAATGAAATGCCTATCACCATCGGTATTTTTATAACACCAGGGAAGGTGGTATCACAAAACAAAGAGGAAGCCATAGATCGGTTTAATCGAAGCTTCGAGTATGATGGGCTGGGTGATATCTACTCACGATTTTTGTTGGAAGAAGTTTTTCCTTTTGTTGAAAGTAAAAAAACAACTGATGGCCGGGTCATCATTTTATCTAAGAATGGAAATGATCGTGCTATCGGAGGTTCAAGCAGCGGTGCCGTTTGTGCGTTCACTGCAGCGTGGGAACATCCTGAAGAATTTTCAAGAGTATTCAGTGCCATCGGCACATATACCGGCCTGCGGGGTGCCGACCGATATGATATTCTGATACGAAAGCAGGAACCCAAACCGATTCGCATCTTTATGCAAGACGGCTCCAAAGATTTGAATATTTATGCTGGCGATTGGTGGAAAGCAAATGAATCGATGGAGCGAGCGTTGACCTTTTCAGGTTATGATGTAAAGCATGAGTGGGGCGAAGGTGCTCACAACGGTCAGCACGGCACAGCAGTGTTTCCGGAAGCGATGCGTTGGTTGTGGCGCGATTATCCAAAACCAATTGTTAGGGGCCAAACAAATAATCCATTTCTCAATGATATCCTCATTGAGAAAGAAGGTTGGGAATTGGTAGGCGAGAATTATGGATTTACAGAAGGCACAGCCGTCAACGGTAAAGGGGAAGTCTTTTTTCAAGACATCCCAAATTCGAAAACCTATAAGATAGGAGTAGACGGCAAGTTGGAAGTATACCTGGCAGATTCAAAGAACGCGAGTGGCACTGCGTTTTCTGCAACCGGTGATATGTTAACGGCTACAGGCGGCTGGTCGGAGCCACCTACCAGGCAAGTACATCGGTACAAAGCCGGAAAGGCGTATGAAGTGGTAGCGGAAGAAACTCCTGGTAATGACGTGACCATTGCGTATAACGGAAACCTGTATGTCACCTCACCGGATGGACGGGAGAAGCCCAGTAAGGTATATCTCATAAAACCCACTGGTGAGCGAAGCGTAATGGATGAAGGATTAAAGTTTGCAAACGGTCTTTGCCTGTCACCTGATCAAACACAACTTTACGTAACGGAATCTGCCACGCATTGGATATGGGTGTATCAGATACAAGCGGATGGCTCATTGGCCAACAAGCAGAAATTCGGTTGGTTGCATGTGCGAGATATAGATGAGAACGCCTGGAGCGATGGATTAAAATGTGATCGCGAGGGTAGAATTTATGTCACGACCCTAAGTGGAATTCAAGTGCTGGATCAATTGGGAAGAGTCAATGCCATTATCCCTTTACCAAAAACAAAAGGACAAGCTTCTAATCTTTGTTTTGGAGGTCCTAATTTTGATATTCTGTATGTCTCCTGCCACGACAAAGTCTTTCGAAGAAAGGTAAAAGTGAAAGGGGCCAATAATTTTGAGAAGCCGCTCAAACCCAATAACCCAAGACTGTAAAGACAATAATAAGAATCCCGAGGTGGACCTATGATTGGTAATGGATTCCGCACGATGATGAAGTGGTAAATAGACTACCAATGACACTTATAAAAAAGGGAAGATTCGTTCTTCCCTTTTTTTATACTATTATAATATTAATCTAATTGCTGCTTAGGTCAGGTATAAACTCATTCAGCTCGTCATATGTTTTTGCACGGTCTATGCAGAGGCCAAAATCTTCGAGAAATCGGTCCCAACTGTCGGCTCCATTTATTTCTTCAAAGTCTTGACTAATGTATTAGGGGAATCCAGGTAACTTTTCAAAATATGGAAGCCCGCTAGTGATTATGAGTTTTCAGAAGGTCCATTTTCTTCATAGAGGAACTTAGCATAAAAAGTATACCCACTATAATGAACGGGAAAGTAATTGCCAGGATGATGCTAAGGCTCATACCAACCGAGTGGTTCATATTATAATTGTGTTGAAAAATAAACGGGCTCAGTCCAAGACCTATCACTGTAAAAAGGATACCGCCAATAAACTCCCATTTCCATGAAACAATAAGGAACCCCAAAAGAACAAAAGACGGAATTAGGTGGATAAGAAAACCTCCTATCTGTTGCCAGAAGGTAAGTTCAGGAGCAAATGAATCGGCTGCGAACATACTAATAAACAGAATTGCCAAAATGCAGATGATGCGTGGTGCCCAATGAAGAATTTTGATTGATGTTTTCATGTTGATTCGATTTATTTCTGGTTTGTTATACAAAGTTTACTATTCTACTTCCCAGGAGTCAATGACTTTCGTCATTCATGAAAATAGTTCGACATTTCTTATCGATTCAAATAAACTGATTTTATAATAACCTTTGAGTAGAACCATTTCTTTGCAACTCCGAATCCGGAATTGAATTAAGGTAATATTTCTTAATTTCGTTCGCTGTCCTTGGATTGAGCGCGATTTTAAATCACACCTGTGCAGTAAGCCCAATGGTACCAAAACCAATTAACCATGAAATACTTAAATAGGTCAGTGTTTTATTTTGGTTTCCTTTTAATTATGGGAAGTTGTGGCAAAAGCTATGAGCCAGGAACAATTGAACATATCAAATCAGTAACCGAGGCGGTTGACAATGATCGGTTGTTGCGTGCAGATAAAACACCGGGAGATTGGCTGTCCTATGGAAGAAATTATAGTGAGGACCGCTATAGTTCGCTTAACCAGATTACCAGGGAGAATATAAAGGGCTTAGGATTGGCATGGAGCATTAATCTTGAAACTACAAGAGGCATTGAAGCAACTCCAGTGGTAGTAGATGGTATCATGTACCTAACTGGACCCTGGAGCATAGTGTATGCCATTGACGCCAGAAAAGGAAAACTGATCTGGACCTATGATCCGGAAGTACCGCGTGAGTATGGAGAAAGAGTTTGTTGTGATGTTGTGAATAGAGGCGTTGCCTTGTACCAAGGGCTAATTTTTGTTGGATCATTGGATGGAAGATTGATAGCCCTTGATGCCACAACAGGTAAAAAAGTATGGACTGTTGTAACGGTTGATCAAAAAAAACCTTACTCTATTACAGGGGCGCCAAGAGTGGTGGATGGAAAAGTGATTATTGGCAATGGCGGAGCAGAGTTTGGAACAAGGGGGTATGTAACAGCCTATGATGCTTTAACAGGTAGTGAAGTATGGCGTTTTTATACGGTGCCGGGAGATCCGTCTAAGCCTTTTGAATCGAAGGCCATGGAAGTTGCTGCGAAAACCTGGACAGGGGAGTGGTGGAAATATGGTGGCGGTGGAACAGCCTGGGACGCCATGGCCTATGATCCTGAATTGAAATTATTATACATCGGCACGGGTAATGGTTCACCCTGGAATAGGGAAGTAAGGAGTCCTGGCGGTGGCGATAACTTATATCTTTCATCCATTGTAGCGCTCAATCCCAACAATGGAGAATTAGTCTGGTACTATCAAACCACTCCGGGAGATACGTGGGATTACACTGCAACGCAACATATTATTTTAGCAAATCTTTCAATTGATGGCGTTGAGAAAAAGGTCTTGATGCAAGCACCCAAAAACGGATTTTTCTATGCCCTATGTTACTATTAATTGGGCCACTGGGGTTGACGAAACAGGTCGGCCGATTGAAACCTCGTTCGCCAGGTATACCACCACGAATTCATATATATCTCCAACTGTAGGGGGTGGGCACAATTGGCAGCCCATGGCTTTTAATCCTAAAACTTCATTGGTCTACATACCTGCCCGCAGAGAGGCCATGATGTATGGTCAAAACAAGAATTGGAAATTCAGCGAAGACGTAAGGACTGCAAATTTAGGAATAGGATATGATCCTGATATGCCGGAATATAAGGACTCGTTGGCTGACAAGAAATTGGGAGCGTTGATTGCATGGGATCCCATCACACAAAAGCAAGTATGGAGTGTTGAACATGCTACGCCATGGAATGCAGGGGTCCTCACTATTGACGATCTGGTTTTTCAGGGAAATGCCGAGGGCAATTTTGTTGCCTATGATGCAAAAACGGGTGAGAATGTATGGGAGATTTCATTGGCAACAGGAATTGTTGCTTCCCCTGCTACCTACATGGTAGATGATGTTCAATATATTTCCATCGCTGTAGGTTGGGGTGGTGTCTACGGATTGGGGAATCAGAATACGAAACAAATTAACCCTGGCACAATCTATACATTTGCCCTTGGTAAAAATGAAGCCATGCCGGTGTATCCAATTAAACCGGACAAAGTACTCATCAATCTTCCTGTCGCTGGCACAGATAAAGAAATAGCTAATGGCAATGCGCGGTTCGATCAATACTGCAGTAATTGCCACAAGTTAAATGGTGGCGGCTCAATACCTGATCTCACGTTCTCAACCCAAGAGACATTAACATTAAATAGTATGAACAATATTGTCAGAGGTGGTGCATACCTTCCTAAGGGAATGCCAAAATTTGATGATCGGTTGTCGGAACAAGATGTGGCTGATATAAAGCAATACATTCTATCGGTAGCCCGGAAGAAAAGAAGAGAGATGGGAATGTGAATTGCACCTGAAGGTGGTACAATATGTTAATCGACATTAACCGGCTATTATTAGATGTAACCTAAGTTTAGGTGGTTCGTGCAACACCGGCAACTAGCAAAGATGTTTAGACCACTCTAGCCCTTGTTGGTGTTCTTCAGGTTGACCGAGAACTAAAAGTAACTTAGAATTTTCGGATATTTAGGCATGCAGAGCAAATTCAAATCAATTCAGAATGACCAGCTATTTTTGTTGCCACCGAATATTGAAGATTTTATTCCTGAAGGTCATTTGGCCAGGGTGATTAGTGAGATTGTTGACACTTTTGATACCCGTGACATAGAAGGACAGTATAGTTATCAAGGTCAAAAAAGCTACCATCCCAAGATCCTGATTAAGTTATGGGTTTATGGTTACGCTACGGGAACGCTTTCGGGTAGAAAAATAGCAATGAAGTGCGAAACGGATACTGCTTATATGTATTTGAGTAGCATGTACAGACCCGACTTTCGTACAATCAATGATTTCAGAAAAGATAACATTAAAAGCTTTGAAGGATATTTTATTGCTGTTATCAAATTATGCAGAGAACTGGGTATGGCAAGTGTGGGTACTATTACTCTTGACGGTACAAAAATTAGAGCCAATGCATCGGCTAAGCAAATGAAGGACAAGGCTATATACAGCCAATGGCTCAAGCAGGTAGAGGGCCAACTTGCTGACTTGACACAACAAGCTGATGCTGTTAACGTTGCCGAAGAACAAGGATTGACAAATCAGCGAGGTGACGAAATACCTAAGGAGATTAGAAAGAAAGAGATTCTTGTAAAAAAAATACAACAGGCCATCGAGGACCTTAAAGACCGGGATGGTGAGAGAAGGAATCTAACCGATAAAGATGTTAGGCTAGTAAAGTCAGGGGGGCAGATTAAGCCTAATTACAATTGCCAAGGGGCCGTTACCCAGGATGGTATTATCGTAGCAGCGTACGTGAGCAACAATGCTAGTGACAAAGAGCAATTGGCACCTCTGGTCAATCAGGCGGAACAGAACACAGGCAAACAAGTTGAAAATATCCTGGCTGATAGCGGCTATGCTTCGTATGCAAATTATGAATGGATAGAACAACAGCAAAAGACTGCATACATTCCTGATCAGGAATATGAACACCGCGATGAATTGAAGGCAGAGCCCTATGATAGGAGTAATTTTATTTACGATCCTGAAAAGGACAACTACACATGTCCCCAGGGCAAAGAATTAATATTCGATGGGATTATTATTGACCGGACACGCAAACAAAAACTAAGGATATACAAAGGCACTCAATGTTCAAAATGTCCGGTAAAGTCCGATTGCACAAGTGGCAAAGCACGGCAGATTAACAAGGATATTCGGGAGCCCCTGCGAGAAAAAGCCAGGAATCTTTTAGATAGCCCACAAGGTAAACTCATTTACAGGCAAAGAATGACTACGATAGAGCCCATCTGGGGCAACATTAAATTCAATAAAAAGATAACGATGTTCCATTTAAGAGGCCTAACCAAAGTAAACGGAGAATGGATGCTGATAGCTATTGGAAACAACATCCAAAAGCTGATGGCAAGGAAAGAGAAACTGAAGGTAGCCGCCTAACCAAAAGTATTTCGGCATATTTACTCAATACGAAATTGGTAAACCTTTAAACTTGAATAAAATTCTCGGTCAGCCTGAAGAACACCAACAAGGGCGAGGGTGGAGGAGGACCCCCTAACTTGAATCGCGCGTAAACGACTCAATCGATTTTGGCCTTGCATAAAACATTGAGGCAATGCCCATGAACAGATTAATATATTCTTGTAAATTGCGAGGCCATCCATCAACATAAATACTTACGAATACTGAAAGTACCCAAAGAATCATGATTATGTATCCAGCGGATGGACTTACTTTTGAAATGTTAACCGAAAAATAAATCGGAGCAATAACACAAATCAAAAATACTGCTATATGGATAGGGGAGATAATGAAAATATTAACCCATTTAGGAATATCTAATGAAATTATCCATGCGACATAGAAATGAATAGCAGGTAGGCTAATGAAAGTGAATACTGCCCAAAGAATAATGAATAATATCCATCTCATTATTTTAATGTTTTGGATTTATTCAGAAGTGAGGGTATTGGGCTGCAAGAATTAACCATACCTTTTCACCATCATTTAAAACAACATAGTCGCCCGGACTCTTCAGCCTGTCTTCTACATCTGACCTAACTATCACTGACTTCTTATCAATAAATAGTTTCTTCTTCCCAGAAGTTTTTAAAATGATACCGATGGCTTGCTCTACAGTTTCAGAATTTTGGAATTTGCCAGATTTTTGATCTGGCTCATACTCTAAGGTTAGAAAAGTCATTTATTAAAAGTACTAATTTTTAGCCATAAGAAAAATGGTCGGAAAGGTCAGCTATCTTGGCAAAATCTAAATAATTACCCCAAGCCTATAGTTAATTTCCAGCTACTACTACAATTAATTGATTTCATCATGATTGTTGCAGAAAGGACTCTATACCTTTAATCACCTATTTTAAAAATCCTGTACCCCACCGAGAATTGAAACACCTGGTTCTTTGACTCTGAAGTGCCCATCCACGTTGAGACATTGTTGGGCACCGTGCCGCCTGTGTATTTGTTTATATCTGAAATGCCAATGTTATAACGGGCCGTAATGTTCAACCCGAATGGAAGGTCCCAACCTACCCCCATACCGATTGCGAAATCTGTTGTATTCAGAAACTCCTTAACATCCTGATCATTGGTGATGGCCCCTGTGGTCTCGTTCTTCAGGCTTCCGGTAGCTTGGGTAACAAATCCAAGTTGTGGTCCTGCCTGAAGATTCAGCCCTTGTATCAGGTATAGCTTGAGCATGACAGGAATGTTGAGGTAATTAATGTCTGTACCATAGTCTGACCCGGAATAAGTATATGTTTCTCCTTGCTGTGAGAAAATCACTTCCGGCTGAATCGCAATTTTGGTCAGCTTAATCAACGTATAGGCTCCAAAATGGTAGCCTGACTTATTCGTGGTGGCATTGGTTACTGAATTAACCCCGCTAAGGCCGGCATAATTCCAACCCCCCTTCAAGCCTATCCCTATTTGTGCCTGGCCGGTAGCCGATAACATTGTTGTCATCCACACCGCTAGTGTGAAAAATATCCTTAACTTTTTCATGACTGTTGGTATTTTAGATTGTATAGCAAAAGTAATATTTTATGGCGCTGATTGAATCACAAAAGATAATATTTCAGTACCTAAAAAAGAAAGCCACAATCAGGAAATGCTTTGAGAAGTTGGAAGGTAACTGTTACTTATATTTATACTGTCAATTATTTGTGATAGATTTAGGTTGCAATTCATGATAATGATAGGAATATGATTAATTCCCTAAACCGCAGAAAATTCTTACAGACCGGAGCAGTAGCAGGAGTTGCTGCTTTATTGTCTCCCTCAGCCTTGCAGGCTCAAAAGTTTGAGATAGCATCATCTGAAATAGGCAAATCGAAATGGGATCTGGATAGTCCAGCGCTATGTGTTGATCTCTCCAAAATGGAGCAGAACATGAAAACTGTACATACACGTTTACACGGTACTGGTGTAGGTGTTCGGCCTCATATTAAAACTCATAAATGTCCGGCCATTGCAAAAATGCAAGTTGCCGCAGGGGCCGTGGGTGTTTGTGCCTCAAAACTTTCTGAGTCGGAAGTAATGTTAGATAATGGCATCAGGAATGTGTTAATGACGGGTGTGAATGTTACCACTCCGAAGATTCAGAAGGCCATGGCGATCAGGAAAAAGTATAGTGGATTCATTCAGGCTATTGATAATCCTCAAAACGCACAGGATATGCAAGATGCCGCCAAAGCAGCTGGTATCGTGGCAGATGTGGTGGTGGATATAGATGTAATTAAAAGATCAGGTGTTATTCCATTAGCTCCAGCGTTGGCTCTCGCACAACAGATAGACAAAATGCCGAACCTGAAGTTTCGTGGTATCCTTGCCTATGATGGTGGGGTGCAACATGTGATGGGTTTTAAGAATAGAAGGGAGGAGGCATTGAAGAATTTTGAATCCGTTGTCGTGACCTATGAAATGATGAAGAAGGCCGGATTGAATATGGAGATATTCAGTGGTGGAGGTACAGGAACATATGATATCATGACTGAGGTTTCCGGGTTTACGGATGTTCAGGTGGGCAGTTATCTTTTTATGGACACTCAGTATATTGAAATAGGAGGGGCCAAAAATGAAACTGTCTTTGATGATTTTGCACCTTCTCTTACGGTAATGACCACCATTATCAATGGTAATTATCCCAACCGGTTGATAACCGACTCAGGATCGAAAGCACTGACCTTAAATAAACCCAATGCTTTTGTGATTGGTGAACCAGGATTCAATTATAATGCAGGCTCGGACGAATATGGAACAATAACATTTGAGAAATCTTCTAAATCGTATAAAGTAGGAGATAAACTGGAAGTCATTGTGCCACATTGTGATCCTGTCATTAATTTATATGATTTCATGTATGGAATCCGTAGTGATAAGGTGGAATCTATTTTGCAGATACTCGCCAGAGGAAAATCTCAGTAGGATTGTGCGAAGAGATAGTTAAACTTAAAACCTTTTTATATGAATACTTCTTTTAAGGCTTTAAAGTACCTTACCCTGTTGGGTTTCCTACTGTTTTTGGCAAACTGCAGCAAGGACGATGATCCAACTCCGAGTGATATGATTGTGGGTAATTGGACCATATCCACAGTTGATCTGACAATAAAAGTTGGATCTCAATCATTAGTGGATTACCTAATTGCCCAGGGGCTTACATCCTCAGAAGCACAACTCTACGCAACACAAATTTCTGACGACTTTAAAGATACAGCTGGGAATCTTGATATAAAGAAAGGAGGCACGTACTCCACCACCAGTGGGGGATACACCGACACGGGAACATGGGAACTGACATCTGATGGAAAAACGCTGACCCTGGACAAGGGCACTGCCGATGAAAGTGTTTTTACGGTTACTGCACTTTCATCTACGAATTTGAATTTAACCGGTGATCTTACTGATACCGACAGCGGTTTAACCCTTACTATGCATCTGGAAATTGCACTGACGAAGTAAGCGAATGGCAACTCATAAAATCTTGACATTACAATACTATCTGAGCAAAATCAGAGTAAAAGTAATTTGCAGATTGGTTGCGCAAAATAGGTAACTATATCAGGTTACTTTTGGCTGCGAACCATCCAATGCAACGACAGCGTAGGGGCGAGAAGAATAAACACGAGGAGAATCCGCACATGCAAGAAGAAGGTTAACGTCAGCTCAGTAAGTTCTTTTTCCTCAATTTTTAAGTTTGCTAATAATGCCACCCAGGAATCCCAAAATGCAAACGTCACTACAGCTAAAAAAATGGCGAATAACACGCTAATGAGAAAGGTCCTGAAAAGGAAATTTCTAAAGAAGATTATTTTATTAGTTTCCATAATTTGAAATAAGTTAGTTTGTAAAAGTACGATTATCGCCATGCCATCTCCTGCGAGCTCTTATTCACACGGTGAGGTGCTGGGATAAGAAAACTTGCAAAAGATTGACTATCCTACATATCCTTAATCACAACTTCATCAGGGATTTCAAATTTATCGGACGGGATAGAAACATTTTCTTCAATTTTTATTGCCACAGTTTCCGAATAGGTTTTCGTGGCAGGATTTATAAAAATAGTTTTTAACAAGATGCGCTTCCATCCGTATTGTGTGATGGTTCCTGACGGGGATTCCATGGAAAAGGCATCACACGATTTTCCGCAGATTTTCTCAGTATCAAGCTCTGCGTACTTTTTTCCTTCCGCGGTTGAGTCTTTATGCATCCTGAAGGAAGTAGCAACTCCATAGCCGCTTGTCTTGGTCTTTACTCCAGTTTTATCAGCTATTGAACATGTATAGTAATAACCGTCTTTAACAAAAGTTTTAGAGTCCAGTATTTCCTGACCACTGGCAGTATCTACGGTATATTCCTCTTCACATTCTCTTATGCCGTAATCTTCAAAATACAGAATCTTTTTTTGAGTGATATTCCTTTCCCCAATTTTCATTGTTGTACTGAAAGTAATGATGCCCGATTCGAGGTCATATTTTTTATCCGATGAATTGGATTCTTCATTTTTATTACCGCTGCAGGATACTAAAAAGGCGAATAATAAAAGAGTTGCTGGCTTTTTCATATTATATTTCTACGGAGTAATGCAAAGGTACATGAAATTTTCAATGCACCATTTGCGATTCACTATTAGGTTATCAAATGATTTGTTGTTACCAGCATTCATTTCTCTGCCGAAGACAAACCGGCTAGTATTGGATCACGGTTAAGATTCACTTATCTTCGATACACCCAACTTCATTAATTCTATATGTTATGAACGTGGCTTTGAAAATAATAAAGGAAGTTGCTCCGATGGTGCTTCTCCTGCTTTTGGGGAGTTGCAGCAAAGACAATGATCCCATTCCAACACCAAATGATTTAATCGTTGGGACCTGGATGGTTTCCACAATTAATGCAACCATTACGGTTGGAGCGCAATCCTATGTGGAATACCTCAAGGCTCAGGGCCTCTCGGACGCAGAGGCCCAAACCCTTGCAAACGAACTGACTGATTTCTTTGAAGATGGGGCATCTACAGTACTCGATATAAAGAAGGGCGGCATGTATTCTTCAACTGACGCCCAGGGAGTGATTGACACTGGTACATGGGAGTTGACAGCTGATGGAAATGCACTTACACTTGACAAAGGTACTAGCGATGAAACTGTTTTTACTGTTACCACTCTTTCTTCTGCCAACATGAATTTAATGGGCGATATTTCTAACAGCAGTGGGGGTTTAACAGTTAAAATCCGATTGGAAATCTCGCTTACAAAATAAGAGTATAATGATGGTGTTAGGAAAGTATCAAAGACCGAATGATGAGCGGTATTTCAAGAACCATCCATAGTGTTTAGTGAAGTCATAATAAGCTGTGTAACGATTTACCCCGGATTTGATTCAGGAAAATGTAATGATTTCAATTTCAAACCTTTGCAAGAAGTTTGGTAACATTACTGCTGTTGATGGATTGAGTTTTGATATCCATAAAAATGAAATATTTGGTCTTTTGGGTCCAAATGGAGCGGGGAAAACGACTACCATCAATATGATTTGCGGATTATTGCCTCCGTCCCATGGGGCAATTAAGTTCAGTGATTATAATGGTAACGACCATACCTCACGAATTGGCTATTGTCCACAAGAAAACATCTTTTATCCGAAATTAACCTGCTTCGAACAACTCCTATTCATTGGTCAAATGTATGGTCTTGCTTCTAAAGAATTAAAAACAAGGGCCCTGGAGTTATTAGATCTTTTAGGTTTAAAGGTGAAAGCAAATGAAAGAGCAAGTAATTTATCAGGCGGGATGAAGCGTAGGCTAAACATTTGTTTGGCCCTTATTCACAATCCTGAAATTCTTATTCTTGATGAGCCCGAGGCTGGGTTAGATCCGCAAAGCCGAATATTAGTAAGGGAATTTATTAAAGCATCAAGTAAGGAAAAAACGATTATTCTAACCACTCACAACATGGATGAGGCCGATCGTTTGTCAGATCGGATTGCTATTATTGATTATGGTAAATTACTCCTATTGGATACTCCGAAGAATCTTAAAAAGACAATTGGGGAAGGTGATATTCTGGAAATAGTAATGGAAAATTCAAGTGAAAATTCAATAACTATGTTTATTGAGCAGGCTTCGTCAATTTATCAAAATATTAAGAAAGGCCCTAAGTACATATTGATAAAGCACTCCAATATAATGGAGCATTTATCGCCAATACGCAACATGGCTGAAAGCTGTGGTGTACTAATTTCTGAGATCAAACTTAGGGAAAATACTCTTGAAGATGTTTTTATTCATTTAACAGGTAGGAATTTACGGCAATGAAACTGATAGGGATTATCGTAAAAGGTATAAAAGAACAAGTACGAAGCTTCTGGGTGCTCTTTCTTTCCCTATCGATGGGGCCATTCTTCATTTTTGTTTATTTTCTAATCACCGAATCCTCGAAGACACAATATACTGTGCTTGTTGTAAACGCAGACAGGGGTGTGCATGCAAATGATCAGCAAATAAATTACGGGGAAAACCTTATCTCTCATTTTACATCTACAGGCATTGAGATACATTCAACACCTTTCGTTATTCGGCAAATAGCTGAAAAGAAGAACGGAATGGTGGAGCTTAAAAGTAAGCGGGCTGATGCGTTGATAATTATTCCTGAATTATTCTCCCAAACTTTGCAGGCCAGGGTTATCAACGATAGTTTGATTGCATCGGAAATCGAATTTATTGGTGATTTGACAGATATAAAGTATTTAATCAGCGCAGTTTGGGCAGGTGAAATTATAAATGAGTTTACGCTTCAAGTGACAAGTCAGAAAAGAATGATTGAAGTAAAAGAAACAGCCCTGGGCACCTCAGGAAGCATCAGTGAATTCAATATGCTCGTACCTGGAATACTCATCGTTTCGATTATCATGCTTATGTTCACTGCCAGTATAGCCTTTGTTTCAGAAATTGAATACAAGACAATTTTGAGGCTGAAGCTCTCCAAACTTACTGCCATTGAATTTTTAGGAGGTATTGGAATAGTTCAATTATTGGTAGGATTAGCTTCTGTGGTGCTGTCGTTAGGGACAGCTATTTTGCTTGGATTTCAATACGCGGGTTCATTAACCATCATGCTATTTATAGCCGGCTTAACAAGTCTTTCAATTATTGCATTTAGCTTGATAATTGCGGCCCTAACTAAATCAGCAAACGAGGTACTGGTGGTAGGTAATTTTCCCATGTTTTTATTTATGTTTTTTACAGGTGCTGCGTTTCCGTTAAAAAGTAATGCGCTTTTTACAATCGCAGGGTATCCCATTACCATTCAAGGTCTTATGACTCCTACTCATGCCATTTCTGCACTCAATAAAACCCTCATTCTGAATTTGGATTTTATAAGCATAGTTCCTGAAATCATAGTCATGATGGTACTTTCTATCGTCTACGTATACATAGGAGTGATACTTTTTAAATTACGACATTTGAAATTGACATAGAAACTGATCGCTTCGGAATGCTTGATATCATGCTTTGAGCATGTTCATTCACAGGAAATTATCCCGGAAATTATTCACGACAATTATTTTTTTCGTAAATGTTTACCGGCATCCCAATCAATGATGAAGCCTGCCGTCATTAACCCTAAACCACCGATAGCCAGATAAGTTCCTCCTGAGGAGTTAGCGGTGCTTGAACTACTGATAATGATTGATCCGATGATGCCAAATACTGCGCCCGCGACTTGTAACTGTTTGCCTTGTTGTCGTTCTACTCTAAAACTTTCAAGTTGCTTTTGCAGGGTTGAGAGTTGGGTACGATACTTTTCTAATTCGACTTCGGAAACGGCACTTTTGACTTCACTATTATGGATAGCTTCTTCCACTTTAAACGGGTCTCTATTTTCAGAAATCACTTTTTTTGCCGAGCCAATAAAAACGAGGTTTACTTTCCCCATTAAATCAGCGGCTATATCGGACGATCCAGAAGCTTGCATATTGAGTACCAGGGCTTGAATATCGCTACAATCGAAATTGCCAATGTCTGTTATTAGAAAGGTTTTTGCCCGTGACTTGAACTGAAATCTACCTTTTTCTTCATATGTCCCTTTTACAACAACTCTAAGCGAATCTCCGCTCACTTTTCTTACCAACACTGCGTTTTGGGCATTGCAATAGGAAATGCCAAATACCAAACACATCAGAATCAATGCTCTTTGTAATTTCATATCCGTTAAATTAAATCTTTTTCAGGTAGACACAAAACCCTTTGCGATATCATCAGATTGAGTTAATAAGTTTACTCATTGTTTTCCGTTTCTTAATAGTCTCCTTTCAGATGTCCTGCAAACTTATTCATAAAACATTTAATATAATTGAACCATAACTTAGTAGTGCGATTTTTCCCGTACCTTTGAATTGAAATTTATCGAATTCAATTTAAATGGGAGAAAAAAATACTGAAGACAAAAGCCCCTGGCGTTATCATCCACTTTATATTACCTACAAAAAATTCTATGAAGGCAAAAATGTTTTATTGGGGAGGATAGTGGGTCTTACTATTGCAATCATTGTAATTGTGGTGTGTGTTCTGTTGTTCCTCTAATTTGTTAATCAAAACAGAACTTTTCCATAGCAATTTTCTTAATGCCGCTCAATTTTATTCTTGAAATTTCTAAATGATTCATAAGGTGCCTGGGCGGCTACAAGGTTAATCAACCATGTCGGAACTGACCCGCCTGGGTCAACCAACATTGTAAATTCCACGGAAAGAGTAGATTCATTTACTGGTTTCACAATCCATCGCGATTTGGACATGGGCACCCGTACAATGCCCTCTTTTTCCGGAATGAAATCCGGAATACTGTGGGCAGTAATGATAATTTGCTTTTTAGCTTTATCATGATTGACTTTCAGATGTACCACCAGGTCCCGATTGCTCGCAGGCCAGGGCGAAACTATTTCAGTGTAATAGATTAGTTCTGATTCGGATTTTCGCTCTACTATATGGGCATTGATAGTGTGGTATTGCCAGTTGTTATAATCCTTCACATTGAGCACTATATCAATGATCTGTTGAGTGGTAGCGTGTACTTCAAGTACTGTTTTAAGAGATTTTATTTTTGAATTCACCGCCCTGCAAGCAAATACCTTCACACCGTCTATGTCTTTTCGTAAGGCGCAATCTGTTTGGCTAAAAGACCGAGTAATCAAAAGTGAAAAGAATACAATAAATGCAATGAGTCGGCATGGGTCAGGCACGTCAGTAGAGCAGTTAGTTAAACTTCATTTTCATGAAATTAGCTATTTCTAATGTCTTCTAAATTATTTTTGGTTATTCGTACTGTTTCGTAGTGGGATGAAACGTTTGCCAGCTATGCCAAAATTCCTGATAGGCCTTCACTCTTTTCAATCGGACAGATGGCATGGTAAGATCGCGGCCCGAAAAATCGAATGCCATATTGTTTGCAAAGAGTGTATCGTTTCGGATTATAAATTCAACCGAATCAGATTCATGTTCAAAGACTGCAAAACTTTGATCGTCTTTTGCGATAGCAAGCACAATTGATTTTCCACTCAGGTTGTCATTAATAATCCGTTTCTCTTTCAGTTGGATCCAATCATAGGCCTTACTTTCGCCTGCTATCTCAATGCCAACCACCCATGATTTTTCTTTCCACGAAAGACTATCCGTACGCGTGAGTTTACCTTTACTTTTTCCGCGTTCAAATTTTCCTAACGTGTCATACATATCTTTTATATTTTGATCCAACTGCATAACTTTAGCATTTGGATAAAGCTCAAACAATTTATCAAGCCTTACTTGAATGGATTCCACTTCAGGTAAAATTTCTCCCTTCAGAGGCCCTGTCACAGCTTCTCCATTCACTTGCCGCCACCAGCTTTTGGTGGTCACATCTTCAAACATGGCATTGAAGTGGTCCATGCCTACCAGGCGAAAATTTTCCGGTTTACCTTTTACAACGGGCTCAAAGACACGCCCTGTTCGGCAAACACTACAGTAGGTAATCATCATCGGTTTTCCACCTACTGTATCGCGGACCTGATGATGATACACAATAAACCGGAGGGGGTAGGCCTTCGCTTCTCCATTGTATTCGACACCCACAACCATTGTGCTGTCTTTCATCAGATTTCCAACCTTTGGCTTTAGGGTAAGATTTTCAGGCTGCTTGAACATTTGATCAGCAACCATCTGGAAATTAAAAAGATAAACAATGCCAATCGCCAACAACAAAGCCATTACCGGAACCCACTTGCGTTTGCTTTTTTGAAATGTGTTGGCAGCTCCAGTCACAATCATTAATCCGGAGAATATCCGGAAGTACCAGCGGTAGGTGTACAGGAAATAAGCTACATCGAGGCTGTTCATCTGCTGACTTCCTGGCATTGGCATTATGAAATAGACATTAAGCACCTCAAACAAAGCGAGTCCTGCCATCCCTATGTAAAATATTTTTTTCATCCTTGCTATGCTTACTGTTTATCTGGCTAAAGTTCCCAACGCAACCAGGAGAAAGTACCTATCATTACTTTTTCAATTTCTTTTCTGCCAGTGCGGTGCCTTGTATGCGTGCTTTGATTTTAGCGAAAGCAGTCTCGCGGGCAGTTGAGATATCGTCTGCAAAAGGAGAGAAGCCACAATCATCTGTAGTGCCGAGCCGATCAACCGAAATCACCTCCGCGGCTTCCAAAATCAAATCGCGTATTTCTTCCGCGGTTTCAACACGAGGATCAAGCACGTTCGTTACTCCAATAAAAATGCGTTGCCCGGGTTTAGCCGATGCTTTTATTGTGTTGAGAACGGAGAGTTTGTCTTTTTCTGCAGCATACTCCAGATAAAAATTACCCGCACGAAGTTCAAATAGGTAAGGCAGCAATTCCGTGTAGGGCACATCGGCACTGTGGGTTGAGTCGTGATCTCCACCCGGGCAAGTATGGACACCAATTTTCTTGCGGTCTGTTTCGGTGAATCGATCCAATACCTTGTTATTTAAATCAATAAACATTTTCAATAACCCTTTGGAGGGATCCAGTTTGACGGCCAGCCGGGCTTCCGTGAAATCAATCTGAACGTTATACGCCCCACTATTCAAACACTTGCGTATATCAGCCTCAGCTTCATTCACAAGGTCATTAATAAACTGTTGTTGTGAATAACCCTGGATACCTTCTTGCGGATAGAGCAAGCTTATAGCCGAAGCTGAAATCACAGCCTGCTTCACTGGAAGTTTTGTCAACTGTTTTGCTTTTTCTAAGTAGTTGCTCGCATATGTCTGATAGCGAAATGGACCACCGGTAAGTTTAGGCAACTGTCGGGAATGCCCATCAGCAAAAGGAATGACCACTCCATCTGCTGCTAATTGCTTTAACCCGTGAATGGGATAGGTTACAAAACTAGGTTTAGATTGTTCTCCATCCGTGATCACCGGAGAGCCGGTTTGCTCAAATTGCTTAAGGGTATCTTTAAGCGCTTCGTCCAAAAGCCTGGATAATTCGCGTTCGGAAACTTGTGCCTTCATAGCATCAATCAAATAGGCAGGACGTGGGATACTGCCAATGGGTTCAGTTGGGATTTTCATAGTCTTATTTTTTAGGTTAGTAATCAGTTGGATTATCTAAATATCACACTCCTTATTTATAATGTCAAAATTGATATATCCTTCTTCTGCCCTCTGGTTTCCACGCTTCACCTAAAACTCCCGCTCTTGTGGCGCCCAAGCCGTCAACACACCGGTTGATCATACGGAGCAGCTGCGATCAGCAAAGTATCGTGGATTTCGAGATCTATGGCCCCAAAGGCTCCTGGCTTTTTCAACTTGGTCTTCCGTTACATTCTTTCCGCCTTTTTGTACACTCTGGCAATACTTAGCAATGTTTTCAGTTTGTTTGAGATAGAAGCAGAGATAATCTTTTTTCACATCCTATGTCTTGCAACTTATGTCTTACCAGGTAATATATATCCTTTCTCTCCCAACCGTTTCCCCATTTCTTCATATGCTGCAGGGTCAGTAGGAGTAAGACTGGCGAGGCCATCGACATACCGGTTGAACATACAGAACGTGGCCGCAATTAATACGGTATCGTGAATGTCGCGGTCATTTGCTCCATGGCTGTGAGCTTCCGTAACATCTTCAGGCAAAACCGCTTTTCCGCTCTGTTGCACTTTACCTGCAATGTTGAGCAAGGACTTAAGCTTGGAACTGATGGGTGCTGATTGGTAGTCATCCAGCACAAAGTCTACTACCTGCTTTTTGTCTTTGAACAGATAGCGGGCAGTTGCAGCATGACTGCACATGCAGTATATGCAATCATTTCGTGAAGAGAAATAAGCGGCAATTAGTTCGCGTTCAGCTTCGCTAAGTGGTGATTCACCACGTAACAACACTTGAGCTAACGCATATAAATGCTGTCCCGTTTCAGGGCGAAACATCACCAAGCTGCGAATACCGGGTGCTCCTTCTGGTGCTGAAATGTGCGCCATAGAGTTAGCGAGTTATATTTTTTGAGAACATGAGAATTGAAAATCCTAATAAAAATACAGAGAAAATATAAACAGCGAATTGCCGTATCCCCCAAGGGTATGGCATATTTAAAACTTTTTCAAAAAAAATAATAAATATTCTAAGTCATTTGAATATTTAAAGCACAGAGTTAAAGAAATTATTTTCTTGCTCAAAATTGTGTTTTTTTGTTTTATAGGTATCAGTATGGAATAGATTGATGAAAGTCCAAAGACGCGGGAATGTTTTTGAGATTCAGCTCAAACCTGATTTGTGAAATTCTATTAAATTTGCACTTCTTAATAACTCAATGACGGAATGAATTTACTTGATTTTGAAAAGCCCATTGCCGAACTAGAGTCAAAGTTGGAGGATATGAAGCATCTGACGGATGATAGTGATGCCACGATGAAAGAGGCCATTCAGGCATTGGAAAGGAAGATTCAGAATTTAAAAAAAGAAACATTTGAAAACCTCACCGGATGGCAACGTGTTCAATTGTCAAGACATCCAGATCGTCCTTATACACTTGATTACATCTACGAGATAACCACTGACTTTATTGAATTACATGGAGATAGGACAGTAGGTGATGATAAAGCCATGATAGGAGGCTTCGGAAGTATTGAAGGACAGACCTTTATGATGATTGGCCAACAAAAAGGCCGAAATACCAAACAACGTCAGATGCGAAACTTCGGCATGGCCAATCCGGAAGGATATCGCAAAGCACTTCGTTTAATGAAAATAGCGGAGAAATTTAATAAGCCGATCGTCACGTTTATTGATACGCCAGGTGCGTTTCCCGGGTTGGAAGCTGAGGAACGCGGGCAAGGAGAAGCGATTGCCAGAAACCTGAAGGAAATGTTTATGCTCAAGGTACCTGTTGTCTGCATCATTGTAGGAGAAGGTGCATCGGGAGGGGCATTAGGCATTGCAATTGGAGATCGGGTGTTGATGTTAGAGAATACCTGGTATTCAGTAATCTCTCCGGAGTCTTGCTCCTCGATATTATGGCGAAGCTGGGATTATAAAGAACAAGCAGCTGAAGTGTTAAAACTGACGGCAAAGGATATGCTAGCCAATAAACTAATTGATGGTATTATCAAAGAACCAGTGGGTGGAGCACATACTGATGTCAAGTGGATGGCGAAAGAAATAAAGCAAACTATCCTTAGTAATTATACATTACTTAACAAATTATCTCCCCGTGAAAGGATAAACCAGCGCATTGATAAATTCTGTGCAATGGGTGTGGTGAAAGAATAATTGACAATCAATAAATAACAATTGACCAATCTAAACCGCCCTGTGAGGTTTTTTTATACTATCTCGGCTGTCAATTGTTTATTATCAACTGCCACCTAACTTTGAGTATGCAATTACATACGATCAACACGGGATTCTTCAAGCTCGATGGCGGTGCTATGTTTGGTGTTGTTCCAAAAACAATATGGCAAAAGACCAATCCACCGGATGAAAATAATCTTTGTTCATGGGCTATGCGCTGCCTGCTGATCGAGGATGGTAATCAACTTATTTTGATTGACAATGGGATGGGGAACAAACAGGATATTAAATTCTTAAGTCATTATTATTTGCATGGCGAGGATAATTTAATTGGCTCATTGTCCAAAGCAGGGTTCTCTCCGGATGATATTACTGACATGTTTCTAACGCATTTGCACTTTGATCATTGCGGTGGAGGGGTAAAAAAAGAAGGTGATAAATTTTCGCTCACCTTTAAGAATGCCACCTATTGGAATAATGCAGATCATTGGAAGTGGGCCACGCACCCGAATGTGAGAGAGAAAGCGAGTTTTTTGTCAGAGAATATTTTGCCCATGCAGGAAAGCGGGCATCTTAATTTTGTAGACCCAAACAAACCATCACCATTTAACCAGTTTGATATTTTTTATGCGTCTGGGCACACCGATAAAATGATGGTGCCAATGATCAGATACAAGGACAAAACAATTTGTTTTGTGGCTGATCTTATCCCATCATCAAGTCATATTCCACTTCCGTATGTAATGGGATATGACACACGGCCACTGATTACAATGGCTGAGAAGGAAACCTTTTTAAAGGAAGCAGCAGATAAAAGTTATATTTTGTTTTTGGAGCACGATCAGCTGTACGAGTGTTGCACCGTGAAGCATACTGAAAAAGGAGTGAAGTTAGATCGAACTTTTCTTTTGAGTGAAGTATAATTTTGATATTGGATAAAATTGGTGTACTCAATAAATTCATTTAACCACAACGCGCACTAAGAATGCACTAAGAACACCAGCGACAACTTCGTGATCTTGGTGAAAACTTTGTGAACTTTGTGGTAAAAAGCGCACAATGATAACTGAAAATGAAATCGCTAAAATTATTTTTGAGCTTGGACTTAAAGTACATAAAAAGTTGGGCCCAGGTTTATTAGAAAGCGCTTACGAAGAGTGTTTGTATTATGAAATAAATAAGGCAGGATTGAAGGTAGAAAAGCAAAAAGCACTTCCTTTGGTCTATGATGAAATACGATTGGATGCGGGTTATAGGATTGATCTCCTGGTAGAGTACAAGTTTATCATTGAAATAAAATCTGTAGAGGCGTTGAATGATCTGCACCTTGCACAAATTCTTACTTACCTTAAACTTTCGAATTGTAAATTAGGTCTTTTAATTAACTTTAATACAGTATTGTTTAAAGACGGAGTGAAAAGGGTGATTTAATGGGTAATGCAATTTAACCACAATGTTCGCAAAGAGTTGCACAAAGGACGCTATTAAATAAGTTTGTGATCCTTGTGAAATCTTTGTAACCCTCGTGGTAAAGAAATTCTACAAGGAATATGAAACTGGGTTTGGTACTTTCAGGAGGTGGTGCGCGAGGAGTTGCTCACGTAGGCGTATTAAAAGCGTTGGATGAAATGGGAGTGAAGTTTTCAATAGCTTCTGGGACTAGCGCTGGTTCAATTGTTGCTGCGCTTTATGCATATGGATATCAGCCGGATGAAATATTTTCCATCACAAAAAATCTTTCCATTTTCAAATCTGTCAGCCCGGCCTGGACCTGGGCCGGGTTACTCAAAATGGATGGATTGAAAACCCTTTTGCACAAATACATTCCTGAAAATAATTTCAGCGCGCTGAAAATACCTTTAACTGTTGCCGCTACTGAAATCCGGAAAGGCATTGTTCACTATTTTACAGAAGGGGAGTTGGTTCCGGCAATTGTATCATCCTGTAGTATTCCTGCTATCTTTCATCCAGTCAGCTATAATGGTGGGCTATATGTAGATGGAGGCTTGTGCGATAACCTTCCTGTGCTTCCAATCCGTGACAAGTGCGATTTTGTCGTTGGCTCTCACTGCAACCACATTGGTTCTGAGTTTGATATCAGTAGTTTGAAAGTAGCTATCGAACGGAGTTTGCTAATAGCAATATCCTCCAATACATTAGTGAGTCGCCAAATGTGCGATGTATTTATTGAGCCACCCGGTATGAACCGATACAGTAGTTTGGCAGTTGGCAAAGCACAGGAGATATTTGATTACGGCTATCAATTCACTAAGCAGAACTTCCTGCCACATCATTTTCAGAAACCATCCACAGTATGACAGCTGAATTAAGTTTCCAAGCTCAAATACTTCAGGGCATACCAGATGAATTACCTGACCTTAAGGAGTTTGATCCTTCCATTAGTCACGCCCCCAGAAGAAAGGATATTTTATCAGTTGAGGAAAAAAAACTAGCCTTAAAAAATGCCTTGCGATATTTTCATCCAAAGCAGCATGCTGTATTGGCATCTGAATTTTATGAGGAACTCCAAAGTTTCGGACGTATTTATATGCACAGGTTTCGCCCGGATTACAAAATGTATGCCCGGCCAATCTCAGACTATCCATATAAGTCGCAACAAGCTGCGGCAATTATGTTAATGATTCAAAACAATCTTGATCCCGCTATAGCCCAACATCCTCATGAATTAATCACGTATGGAGGCAACGGAGCAGTCTTTCAAAATTGGGCGCAGTATTTACTCTCCATGAAATATCTCGCAACCATGAATGATGAGCAGACACTGCATGTATACTCCGGTCATCCGATGGGTTTGTTTCCCTCATCAAAAGAAGCGCCTCGAGCGGTGGTCACCAACGGCATGATGATTCCAAACTATTCTAAACAAGATGATTGGGAAAAATATAATGCGTTGGGCGTAACACAATATGGTCAGATGACTGCCGGCTCGTATATGTACATTGGCCCGCAAGGAATAGTGCATGGTACCAACATCACCATTCTAAATGCAGGAAGAAAAATATCCAAACAAGGTGAAGGACTTGCCGGAAAACTTTTTGTTACGTCAGGATTAGGTGGCATGAGCGGTGCTCAGCCTAAAGCCGGAAATATAGCAGGTTGCATTACGGTTATTGCGGAAGTAAATCGGAAAGCCACTGACAAGCGTCACGCACAAGGTTGGGTAGATGAAGTAATCGAAGACTTGAATCATTTAGTGAAGCGTGTGGTGAAAGCTAAAAAGGACAAGGAAGTGGTCTCAATCGCTTTTCAGGGAAATATTGTAGACGTATGGGAAAAATTTGATCAGGATAATATTTATATCGATTTAGGTTCTGATCAAACCTCTCTGCACAATCCATGGGCGGGTGGGTATTATCCCGCTGGTCTTTCCTATGAAGATGCAAATGAATTGATGGTAAAAAACCCCGGAAATTTTAAGAAACAGGTTCATCAATCTTTAAAAAGGCAGGTTAATTCCATTAACAATCACGTCTCAAAAGGAACTTATTTTTTTGATTATGGAAATGCGTTTTTATTAGAAGCTTCAAGGGCAGGCGCAGATGTGATGGCAAAGGATGGAATACATTTTCGCTATCCATCTTATGTACAGGACATCATGGGTCCTATGTGTTTTGATTTTGGGTTCGGCCCGTTCCGTTGGGTTTGCACATCTTGCAAGGAAGAGGACCTGGATAAAACAGATCAGATAGCAGCTGAAGTTTTAAAGGGGATATTAAAAACTGCACCGCGAGAGATTCATTCTCAGTTACAGGATAATATTAATTGGATAGAGGCAGCAAAAGGTAATAAGCTTGTTGTGGGTTCAAAAGCACGCATACTTTATGCGGATGCTGAAGGTCGCATAAAAATTGCAGAAGCATTCAACAAAGCAATTGCGGATAAAAGAATAGGGGCAGTGGTATTAGGTCGGGACCATCATGATGTTTCTGGAACAGACAGTCCTTTCCGTGAGACGTCAAATATCTATGACGGTTCTCGCTTCACAGCTGACATGGCAATACACAATGTGATTGGTGATTCTTTTAGGGGCGCAACCTGGGTTTCCATTCACAATGGTGGTGGAGTAGGCTGGGGTGAGGTAATCAACGGAGGCTTTGGTATGTTGCTGGATGGTTCAATGGAGGCAAGTCGGAAACTGAAAAACATGCTTTTCTTTGATGTCAACAATGGAATAGCCAGAAGAGCCTGGGCGCGCAATGATGAGGCCATTTACGCTATTAGTCGCGCACAAAAAGATGACGATAAATTACAAGTTATGATGCCCTATCTGACTGACCAAAAGTTGATTGATGATCTGATTCATACGTAAACCCAAATAATGCATTAGGATTTTCGAATGAATAAAATGCTGCTGGCGTGAAACTTATATTTTGATTATTCTATCAATTTAGTCTTATGTCCTTTCGACCGTAGGGAGAAATCTTATCTAATGGAATCAACTTGTCAACCAAGAGAAGATTTCTCGCCTGCCTACCGGTCAGGCCATAGCCGTCAGGCTAAGTTTTAAGTATTTGGTAATGAGATGTGTATTGA
>ERZ1292625.1365-Hain-H41-01um-R1-1365-length-29550-cov-45_pt1 | contig 29550 bp, 30 predicted proteins | sample MGYA00564400_ERZ1292625 | MGnify/ENA primary metagenome ERZ1292625 (study PRJEB36523, sample SAMEA6512639) | groundwater metagenome | collected 2019-01-08 | study: AquaDiva: Metagenomics assemblies of 32 groundwater samples | reverse complement strand
ACCCCTTCGCGCTTGAAAACTTTGTGCGGTGCGATGTGGATATTGACATACAAGTCCCCCGCCGTGCCGTTTTGCACCGCTTCGCCCGCGCCCATCAAGCGCACCATCTCGCCGTTTTGAATACCAGATGGAACACGGATAGTGATTTCCTCTTGCTTGCGGAGGACGCCGTGCCCTTTGCAGTCCGTGCACTTTTCCTCGGGAATCTTGCCGGTACCCGCGCACGCAGAACACTCGCGCACCTGAGAAATAGTGCCGAGGAACGAGCGCTTCATTTCTTGGATGCGACCCTGCCCTTTACACTCGGCGCAGGTTTTCGTTTTCGTGCCCGGCTTTGCACCACTGCCGTGGCAGGTACCACACGCTGAAGTTTTCGTGATGAACACTTTGCGCTCCACACCAAACACGCCCTCGGAAAATGAGATCTCGAGGTCTACTGAAATGTCGCGCCCTCGGCGCGCTTGCGTGCGCCCGCGACCATTTCCCCCGCCGAAAAAGTCACCAAAAATGTCGTTCAGATCCACCCCCTCAAACCCTTGCCCGCCTTGAAAACCACCGAAGCCGGAATAGTCAAAACCTCCTCCTTGCCCACCGCCAAAACCCTGACTAGGCCCAGCACTTCCATAGGTGTCATATTCGGTACGCTTCTTTTCGTCAGAGAGTACTTGATACGCCTCGCTCGCCTCTTTGAATTTCTTCTCATCACCGCCCTTGTCGGGATGATGCTGGTGCGCAAGCTTGCGAAACGCTTTTTTGATTTCGTCTTGAGATGCGCCCTTTTCAACGCCGAGTGTTTTGTAGTGATCCTTTGCCATACTGGGAACATTTGACAACTGACTTTTGACCATTGACGAAATACTGGTTCGCCCTTGTCACATGTCAATTGTCACATGTTAATTGTCTTTCTTGTCCTCCCCGTCGCGGTACTCCGCATCATGCACTTTCCCGTCGCCTCCTTCGGGATTTTCACCGGCGCCTTCCGGTTTCGCGCCCTCAGCACTCTTCATCATCGCTTCACCGATTTTTGAAAGCTCTTCTGAAAGCTCCGTGGATGCTTTCTTCATCGCGTCAATATCGGTGCCCGTGCTTGCCGTCTTTGCATTCGCAAGCTTTTCTTCCACTGCTGTTTTGATCTCCGCAGAAACTTTGTCGCCATTGTCGCGGAGCGCTTTTTCAGCAGTGTACACCATCTGCTCAAGTACATTTTTAGTTTCCGCTGTATCGCGTTTTTTCGCATCCTCCTCTGCGTTCATCTCCGCCTCTTTTTGCATGCGCGCGATATCATCTTTTGAAAGGCCCGAGCTTGCCTCGATGCGTATCGATTGCTCTTTGCCGGTCGTCTTTTCCTTTGCCTTTACCTGCAAGATGCCGTTTGCGTCCACATCGAAAGAGACTTCCACTTGCGGCATACCGCGGTGTGCCGGCGGAATGCCGTCCAAAATAAATCTGCCGAGAGACTTGTTGTCCGGTGCCATTGGGCGCTCACCCTGCACAACATGGATTTCGACTGATGTTTGATTATCCGCCGCTGTCGAGAACACCTGCGAGCGCGATGCGGGAATCGTCGTATTCTTTTCGATGAGCTTCGTCGCGACATTGCCAAATGTTTCAATGCCGAGCGAGAGTGGGATGACATCGAGTAAGAGCACATCTTTCACATCACCCTGCAAAATTCCCGCCTGAATAGCCGCGCCGATCGCCACCACTTCATCGGGGTTGATCGAGCGATTTGGCTCCTTGCCGAAAAGCTCCTTCACCGCATTCACGATAGCGGGCATACGGGTCTGTCCGCCGACCATAATGATTTCGTTGATGTCTTCTTTTTTGAACGGCGACGCCGCGATGGCGCGCTTGGTGATCTCGATCGATTTGTCGATGTATTCGCGTGCGAGGTCATCGAGAGTTGCGCGAGAAAGCTTCATAAGGAGATGCTTTGGACCCTCTGCGCCGGAAGTGATGAATGGGATGTTTATCTCCGATTCTGTCGTCGTCGAAAGCTCGTGCTTTGCCTTTTCCGCCGCCTCCTTCAAGCGCTGAAGCGCCATCACATCGGTCGACACATCGATGCCTGATTCCTTTTTGAATTCGCTCGCAATGTGCTTGATGATCTTCTGGTCGATATCCTCGCCTCCCATATGTACATCACCATCGGTCGATTTCACTTCGATAACATCACCACCCACTTCAAGCACCGACACATCAAAGGTGCCTCCGCCGAAATCATAGACGACGATCTTCTCATCTTTCTTTTTATTAAAACCATATGCGAGAGCAGCCGCCGTAGGCTCGTTGATGATGCGCTTTACATCGAAGCCCGCAATCTGCCCCGCGTCTTTGGTCGCTTGGCGCTGTGAGTCGTTGAAATATGCAGGCACGGTGATGACCGCCTCGGTGATCTTCTCGCCGAGCTTCGCCTCCGCGTCCGCCTTGAGCTTCTGGAGGACCATTGCGGAAATTTCTTCCGGACGATACTGTCGGTCGCCCATCTTCACCATCACCCCGCCGGTCGTCGAGCGGTCAATGGCAAACGGCGCGGTCTTTTTATCGCGCTGGACACCCTCGTCTTCAAATGTATGCCCGATCATGCGCTTGATGCCAAAAAGCGTATTCTGCGGATTGGTCACCGCTTGCCGTTTTGCAAGAAGTCCCACCAAACGCTCGCCGCTCTTTGAAACAGCGACAATGGACGGCGTCGTGCGCGCGCCTTCTATATTTTCTACGATGCGCGGTTCACCACCTTCGATGATAGCGACCGCTGAATTCGTTGTACCCAAGTCAATGCCTAAAATTTTTGCCATGATGTTGTTGTGATGATTAATTATTTAATAAATTTCGACACATTATTTTTACGGCTTCGCGGAACCAAACACTTTCACTTTTGCCGGACGGATAACTTTACTGTGAAGACGATACCCTTTTTGGACAACCTCCGCGACCGTATTCGCTTGAGAAGGTTCTGTCGCCGGTATTTCCTCGACGGCAACATAGAGTCGCGGATCGATCTGCTCGCCCACTTTCCCAATCTCCGTGAGCCCCCTCGACTCGAGGACAGAATACATTTGCGCGTAAATATATTCAACCCCTTTGCGCCAGTTTGCGTCCACTTTTTCCCATGCCTCTTTGTTTGAAAACGCCATCGAAAAGCTATCGAGCACGGGTAGCAAGTCGTCGACGAGCCCTTCTGCCGCAAACTTGATCATCTCTCCGCGACGAGTCTCTTCTTCTTTGCGCGCATTTGCAAAGTCCGCGCGCATCCTCTGCCATCCATCGAGATATTCCTTCTTTTCTTTCTCGCAGCCCTTCAGTTTCTCGCGCAACTTCTTGAGCGCAAGCGCCGGACTCTCCAAATCCTCTTCACTCTCAAAACTTATCTCCGGAGCCTCGCTACTATACAGAGCATCCTCCTGCGTGTCAAGAGCCCCCGCAGGAGCTTCCGCCCCCACCACTTCCTCGTCTTTTTCGTCGTGTTCTTTGTCTATCATAATGTGCTTCTATCTTATCACATCAAGCGAATAGGTGAAACTTGACTTTCTCGTCTCCTTTGGTAGTATGAGTATATTCAGACGAAAAGGGTTCCGAACGGCTAATTACCTAAGGAGCCCTTTTCTTTTGCCTATTTTTGCCCGCACATCATTATACTATTCTTAGTCTGTGCGGGTGTGGGGCTAACACTCAATATCACTAATTCGCCCCAATCTTAAGCCTTGCTTTAGTAAAAACCTCGAACTGATCCTCGTTCGCACGACGAGCCGCTTCAGTGATTATTTTCTTCTTTTCATCAGACGACGCACGCAATAAAAAATCAGAGAGTCCTGCGTATTCCTCCGATAGTTGTTTAACCGCGATTTCTTCTTCTGTCATACATTTCATTCTACCACAGACTTACCTCAACAAAACCCCAACGGCTCAAATGGGCGGAAATGAGCCGTTGGAAGTTTTGAGTCAAAGGTCTCTGACCCAGTATCTCCTGACACCTATCCCCCCTAGGTTAACTAGTCTAGAGCCTTGATTATTATGAACGATACGAGCATACTATCAACATTATGGACGCATGGTATCTCCCCAACCGAGTTCGAGTGGATATTGAGGCAGTCGTAGATGCGATTCTTGCCACCGAGGATTACCCGCAGCAATACTTGGACATAAAGACTGGCACACTGGTTGCGGTTTCCTCAGTAAAAGGTTTACACGACTGGGTGATAAAAATTGGAAACTCAAAACAATATTTTCTCGTCGAGCATCTCAATGACGAATATCGCGACCAGATTGCGCGCGACTTTATCGCTGATATTCTGTCAGTCATGGCATCTGGAGATGAAGCGCGCGGAGCAGTGAAGGCGCTTAGTTCAGGGAATTGGCGCGCCATGGAGAGACACCTGAAAGAAAACACTGACGGCTGGGTTCATGGCTGGCATCAATATCTCGCGGACGAAGCGGGTCAAATTGCCGAAGAGTGGTTATCGGGGTCCCCCCATTTTTCCGTTACTTCCGAATTTGAAGGATGTGGTGGGTGCGCGATGTGTGAGTTAATAAGAAAAGGTGAAGGTGGCGATGCGACTAAACTCGCGCAAGCTTTCGCGACAGAAGAAACAATGCGGCATGTGGAAGAACAATTGGAGCAAAGAAGAAAAAGTATGGCTCCTCAAACGGATGTCGCGCACGCAAAACCCGCCAAGCATATTACCGGCAATAATATTCTGCGACTCAAAATAGAGCTTTCCGGCTCAAAGCCACTCATTTGGCGCAGGATTATTGTACCTGAGGAATATTCTTTCTTTGATTTGCATGTTGCCATTCAAGACGCGATGGGGTGGTTCGGGTATCACTTGCATGAATTTTTTGATTGCTCGCCATATACCAGCAGAGACGCAACAAGCATCAAGATTCCGCATCCGGACGATGAAATTTTTTCTGACAAGGCGTCGCTCGACGAAAGGAATACGGGGATATCAGATTTTCTGAAAAAAGAAAAAGACGCGGTATGGTATATGTATGACTTCGGAGACGGTTGGGGGCATAGGATCACACTTGAAAAAATACTTCCACGCACTGATGGTATGAAAGTACCGGATATTCTCGCAGGCAAGAATCGTTGCCCATACGAAGATTCCGGCGCACTTTTTGGGTACTATGAAAAAATGGACATTCTCAAAGACAAGAAACATCCTGAACATGAGGAGACTCTCTGGTGGACGGCAGAGCAAGCGGGGTACGGTCCTGATGAAGTGGATGATGCCGTACGCAAAGAGCTTTCTGATGTAACACGATTTGATATCAACGAAGTCGAGTGGAGCGACCCGCGCGAGGAACTCGAGCTGTATGAGCAATTATGCTAATCCTGCGTCTTTGAGATTTACAAAACGCCACCTCTCTTGAGTAAATTGACTACTATAATGCTACAAAAGTAACCTGCATTGAGTTTGCACCCAAACTACACCACATAATTTACGAAACAATCGTGACTGTCCCAATTATGCAAAATCTACACCGCCAAAGCGTGTCTTTTTATAAAAACACTGCTCCCTTTCTCTACGACATTTTTTGTCTTTGCCAAAAATTTACTCGCCTCCAATATCTCGATCAAAACGGGTACATTGTTTTTTGTAAAATGCACTACAAAATTGCCAATTTCTTTAGCATAATCGATAGAACTGCCAGATATTTCCCACATTAAAACATCGGATTCCGGCTCGTATGAAATTTTTGCTTTATCTTTTGTTTTCATTTTTATATTGTTTAGATTTCCCCGGATAAAATGTGATTATCTTTACGGTTCCTCTTTCTTGCTTATATACTACCCTCAATACAAGGTTCCTGTCAATTTTTCGTTGAGCTACCAAGAGCGGAATTCGAGAATGATCAATCAGGTCAGGCATCGCAACAGTCGCCAAAACCTGCTCCTCAGATACTGAAAATTTATGTTTTTTCAGAATTCCAAACTTATCTTTCGCGTGTTTGGTAAAAGTTACCATACAGCAACTATAACATGCCGGGGAAGATTCTGCTCAAATTCAAGTCAAAGGTACCTGACACCTATTCATTAAGATTTTCGCGCGCTTCAGCAAGTGTACGACCTTGTGTATTCACGCCGGAAATTTCCTCAACCCACCCAAGATACCATTTTCCACTCTTTTTATATACTGCAGTAAATTGCTGTTTCATGCAACAATACTACCATGTACCACGCCATATCGTCAAACCAAGTTACATCACAAAAGTCCTTTTTCGGTAAAATATTTTTTGAAATCAATAATTTCAATCCTCTTTCGCAATTCGTCCGCAATCTCATCCTGCCTCTCAATTTCTTCGATTCTAATTTTATCCTCCTTACTAAAAAGATAGTTGTAAAGATTAGCAGCATCTATAAAAATCACATCCGCAACCCCAGTGGGTAAGGCATCGTAATTTTTAACACCCTTTATGCTTATATACCTATCAATCACCATTTCGTTAAATATATACCCAACATCAAATATTCTACGGCGGCGCGCTTTTGCTGCGGACAGAGTACGGAACCCGTTATCATCTCGATATCGCCATACCGCGCATTTTTCGCAAATCTGATGGGGTTTACCCTTTTTGTCATGGAAACCACCGCCGATATTTATTATGTTTTTTTCAAGACAGAAGGCGCAAGTAATTCCCGATAATTTATTATCACTCCGTTTCTGTGGCGAATGATAATACCTCAAAACAATGTTTGGTAAAATCTTCTCCTTTGAAATTTTACCACTGTTATTCTTCATGCATTTCATTCTACCACAGCCCCCGCCTCATCAAAATTTTTAATTTTAGTTTTTGGATTCAATTTTAGGAAAGGGTACCTGACCCAGTATGACAAAAATTCATATTCTACCTTTGCAAAAAGACTACTCGTCATATTATTTTCCAGATTTGGTGCGATTGTCTTGTTTACACAACATTTGGCAATTTTTGGCATTTGTTTTTCCTCCCTCATGCCAAGGTGTTATATGGTCTGCTTCCATTTCTTCTATTCCAAAATGTTTCTTGCATTTTACGCAGATGCCTTTTTGTTTTTCGTATACTTCCCTCTTTTGCTTCTCGGTAAAAGCGCGAATTGAAAGATATTTTTCCTGCCTCGTCAAAACATACGGATAAATGCCGGATTTTTTCGTCACATCCTCGTCTTGCATCAACTCATTGATCTCGGTTTCCAGTTTGCCAGCATTCAGTTTCTTGTCTTTGAATTTGTTGTACAGCTCGCCCCACTTTACACTGTTCATTTCTCGGCGGTAATTCGTAAAAGTCGCTCGCACCCATGCAATTACATTTTGGAAATAGTTCCACAATTCATCGGCGTTCGTGTCATGCTGATGCTTTGCCATGTAATCTTCTATTTTGCCATCATTGATCCACGAAAGCGCGGTCTCCAAATATTCTTGACGGATGGGAGATCCACTCACTAACTGCCCGCCGTCGTGTGCTAAAAGGTACGCCGCGCAGCTTGATTTACTGAATTTAAGCTTTGCGTCAGAAAGCCATGGGCCAGTATATACCGCATTGCGCAATTCTTGTTCGGTCAGTTTCTCTCCAGCAATGTTGATGATTTTGAACCAGTTCAATTTTTCCCTATCATTACCCTCGCAGAAATAAATCATCAATTCATAATCCAAAATTTGTTTTTGCTCTTCATCCGTCAAGTTATGAAAATTGAAATTATTTAATGAGAAATCACCATTTATATATTGTCCTATGCTAATAGTGCGTTGCTGTCCGTCTAAAACTTCGTAATTGCCCTCATCGGTTTTAACCCAATACATCACATTGAGCGGAAAACCATTTTTAATTGTCTCAATAACAGCGTCGCGCTGTTTGCCGTTATAAACAAATTCGCGTTGATATTTTGGGCGAATATCGAGTTTGCCACCATAAGCTACAACGCCCTCTTCAGCACTATCCTTGTAGCCGACAATAACTTCGCGCACAGAAATTCGATGAAGTTCAATTTTCATGTTATTTTTTTATTTCCTTATTTCTTATTAAGATTCTCGCGAATGGATGTTTACTTAGTACTGTCTCGTCCTTGCCACCACCGTTCAAAAAACCCAACAACTCAAATTGTTTTGGGTTATATTTATCAATAAAAGTTTTCGGGACCGCCATCGTTCCATCGTAGTCAAATGGTATTTCTGCTACTTTTGAAACCTCTATAATGTCTTGGTAATCGTAATTAGGGTATTCTTCAGGCGTGTATTTTTTGTAAAGCACTAATTTTTCATGGCGCTTTGTGGTGTCTAGGTTTGTAAACCATACTATGCTACCCATGCTGAAAAACTTAATACCATTTTCGACTTTTATTCTCGATTCGGTTTGTATGTCATAGCCCACAGGAACCTGAAACCACTTTGTGCCACCATTGTCATAACCCAGCCACAATTTGTTTTCTTTAATAAGCTTAAATGTATCCTTGTATGTAATGGCATTCTGATTGCCAAGAATCAAAAACTTTTTATTGTATTCCATCAGCTGTGCGACATACTCACGAAACAAAGAAAATGGTGGGTTGGTTACTACTATATCGGCTTCTTTGAGTAATTCAATACATTCCTCGCTACGGAAATCGCCCGTGCCGATCATTTCGGTCATAAACTCATCCGTATCAGGCATGCGATTCCCGTTCTTGTCGCCAGCGTACACTAGTTTATATGGTGTCTCCCTTGTAAACAAATTTGCATCTTTGTAATGCGTTGCGATTAATTTCTTCAGCCCCAAATGTTCAAAATTTGTACTGAAATATTTAACAAAGTTGCTTTCTCTTGGATCATCACAATTACAAAATACCACCTTACCACGAAATTGGTCTTTGTAGTGCCTGAGTTCCTTTTCAACATCAGCGAGTTGAGTGTAAAACTCGTCTTTCTTTTCAGCGCTTGCCTTGTGCAAGTTTTTATTTAAAGATTTCTTTTCCATTTTTGTAATCCTACCACTTTTTGAACCAATAATGAACTACTGGATTCCCACATTCATCCCCTATACTAAATTCCCAAAATGATGTCATAAATTTAAATCCTCACATACCGCGTTCCTCTCCCGCGACCGATGCGCTTCACTTTCCCAAGCTCAAGAAGCCGTTCGAGCGATTTTCTCACTGTGACAATAATCATACCAGTTGCGGCCGCAATTTCGGCGGGGCTTGCTTCGGGTACCGACGCAAAGAATTGAAGCACCTCGTTTTGCTTCGGCGACAAGCCTTCTTCATGCTCCTTGTCCACAAGTGCCAGTGCTTTGGTTGCTTGTTCTTTTACGATAGACAAAAAGAAATTGAGCCACGGCGCGATCGATTCGCTCTCCGTTTTAAATGTTTTCTGGGACTCACGCAGTGCGAGATAGTATTCATCCTTGCGCTTCTCGACAAGTTGCTCATGCGAAACGAACTGCACAAATGTATAACCAGATCGAAGAAGAAGCATATTGGTGAGTACGCGAGAGAGGCGCCCGTTGCCATCTTCAAATGGATGAATCTTGAGAAATTCTATAAGAAAATTGCCGATAATGAGCAGCGGATGAAATCGTTTCTTTTCGAGTGCCTCGTGCGTCCACTCTACGAGCTCGGTCATCTCTGCGGGTGTTTGCCATGCAAGAGTAGTTTCAAATACGATGCGTGCAACTTTGCCGTCTTCGCCGAAGACACCAACGATGTTTTCTTTCTTTTTGTACTCGCCTCTATGAAGATCGTCTTTGGTTGAATACTTGAGAAGCTCTTTGTGGAGTGCTTGGATGGTACTTTCTCGAAGTGCTAATGTTTGAAAACTGTCGAAAACATTTTGGAGCGTCTCAAGGTACCCCTGCACTTCTTGGGAATCACGATCGGCAAACTTTGAGATCGAGAGCCCCTGCATAATCTTCTTTACCTCCTCATCTGAAAGTTTCGACCCTTCAATACGAGTCGATGCGCCGGCCGATGTCACCAGTATCGACCTTCGGAGGGTGCTGATTGCCTGCGGGGTCATACGAACGCCAACGCGGAAAACGCCGCGCGCTTCGTCTATCGCTGCCAAAAGCGCCACGATATGGGGCTCGGGGTTTTTTACTCGGTGGTCAAATTTTCGTGCGTTATCGTCCATAATTTACTGATATTATCTAATATATGAGATTTTATCACCTTTTATGAGATAAAGCAAAGAGCGGGATTGCCGAAGGCAATCCCGCTCTTTGTGTTTGTAAAATCTTTAAATTAAACATTCAAATATTGAGATGAATGCGAGGCGCGGAAAGGAAATCGACGGAGATGTACACGGAGTACATTGACAGAGATTTCCTGCGTCGCAACGAAGCAGTCGCTCAATATTTTAACGCTTGGACCATTGTGGTGCCTTGCGCGCCTTTTTGAGGCCGAACTTGCGGCGCTCTTTCATGCGTGGGTCGCGCTTGAGAAAGCCGAGTTTCTTGAGGCGCTTTCTGGTCTCTTCGTCAAACTTTATGATCGTACGGGAGAGTCCGTGACGAACTGCCTCGGCTTGCGAGTGGATACCTCCGCCCTTGACGAGCACCGAAACGGCAAACTTGCCTGCAACCTTTGATTTTTCAACTGCCTCGGCGACGATCTTCTGAAGCTCTGCTGTAGGAAAATAAGTTTTTACATCCTTGTCGTTCACAACGACACTTTCTTTTGTGGCTTCTGTAATACGCACGCGCGCGGTCGAAGTCTTGCGACGACCGACAGCCTCGATGTACCTGCCAGCCACCGCCTTTGCGACAGCGGGCTTGCCAGCGACTGCCTTTGCTACAGGCGCCTTTTTTACCGCCGCTTTCTCCTTAACTTCTTTTTCTGTTGTAGTATCTTTGGTCGTCATATTATTCGGTGATCGTTAAATTCTTCATGCGCACTTTGTGCAAGCGATTGCGCGGGATCATACGAGAAATAGCATGAATAAAAATCTCGCCAAAGCCTTTCTTCTCGATGACTTGCGCTGTCGTGCGCTCCTTGAGTCCTCCCGGATAGCCGGAGAATGATTTTGTGCGAACCTCACCGAGCTTGCTTGGCGCGATCGTCGCCTTCGATGCATTCTCGATCACCACCTCGACATCGGCGGCCAAGTGCTTCTGAAATGCGGGTGAAGTTTTGCCCATGAGAACACTCGCCGCCTCGGTGGCGACGCGTCCTACGGATTTTCCTTTTGCGTCAATTTTATAGGTCATGGTTTAGTTTAACTTACAACCTACAACTTACGACTTACGACGGATGCTCTGCTTTCGTACCCGTATCTGTTGTCTGTTGTCTGTTGTCTGTTGTCTGTTGTCTGTTGTCTGTTAATTCACAAATTCAATAATTGCCATTTTGCTTGCATCCCCTTGACGACGAGGGAGTTTCAAAACACGAGTGTACCCGCCCGCACGCTCTTTGTAGCGAGGCGCGATCTCTTCGATGATCTTTTTCGCACCGCTCTCGCCATCCACACCGCCCAAGCGAGAAATGATAAGACGGCGAGATGCGAGGTCGGCTACGCGACCATGAGTCACGAGCTTTTCGATGAATGGACGGAGTTCCTTGGCGCGCGCCTCGGTCGTCTGAATGTGCTCGCGCGTAATGAGCGCAAGCGCGAGGGAGCGGAGGAGCGCAATGCGTCCTGCGTGGTCTCGTCCAAATTTTCGAATCGACTTGTGATGTTTCATGGTAGCAGTTGATAGTTAGTAGTAAATAGTCAATAGTTTATGCCTTGAGCGTGATGTCGTGTGCTCCGAGTGCGCGCTTGATCTCCTGAATGCCCTTGTCGCCCAAACCGTCGATCTCCAAAAGGTCCTCTTCGGTCTTGCGTGCAAGCCCGCCGATCGTGCGGATGTTTGCGTTTGAAAGCGCGTTCGTCGTGCGAGCGGAAAGGTCGAGACTCTCTACGCGCGTCTTCAAGAAATCATTGTCTGCCGTTTCTTTCTTTGCCGGCTTCTCATCCGCTTTTGTCGCAGCTTCCTTTTTCTCGACTTCCTCTTTTTCGACGAAACCGATAATCGCCTTGAGCTGGTTTATCATGATCTCAATCGATGCCTCGAGCGCGGTGCGCGGAGAAATAGTCCCGTCGGTCTCGATGCTGATGCTCAAACGATTGTAGTCGGTACGATCACCTACGCGCATGTTGTCCACTTCGTAGTTTACACGGCGAATAGGCGTAAAGATTGCATCCACGGCGATAGTGCCGATGTCCACCTTTTCCTTCTGATGCACCTCCTTTGGAACATATCCGAAGCCTTTTGCCACCACAATCTCGATATTGAGCGACGCGCTCTTGTCGGTCAAGGTTGCGATGTGCTGTTCAGGATTCAAAACTTCCACCTGACCGGAAACTTTGATGTCGCCGGCGGTCACATTTTTTGCCCCTTTGACCGAAAGCGTCACCGTCTGTGGCTCCATCGTCGAAAGCTTGAATCGCGCTTTTTTCAAATTGAGAAGAATGGTGATGACATCCTCTTTCACGCCCTCGAGCGTTGAGAACTCGTGCGATACGCCGTCAATCTTCACCGTCGTAATAGCCGCGCCGAAAAGCGAAGAAAGGATGATGCGGCGGAGGGAATTGCCAAGCGTATGTCCGTACCCCGGGTAAAGGCCTTCAATCTCGTAACTCCCTTTAAAACCGTCCTCTGCGAGAACTTTCGGTTTCGATGGCAATGTGATGTTGTAGTCGAGCATAGTGATTTAAAATATAAATTAGACGAGGAAACTATACATTATCTTCTTGATAAATGCAAACGCTAACGGCTAACGGCTGTAAAACTCAATGACCGAAGTGAGGTTGAACGACGACTCCCCTTGTCCAACCTTCGGCTTGCCCTGAAATACTGCAGTGAGCTTGCCGGCATCAGTCTTGATCCATGTCGGCACGGTTGCGGTCTTCCATTTCTCACCCAACCCTTCAAAAAGCTTCGAGCCGGCACTTCCCGCGCGAATCGCGAGGACATCGCCGACTTTGAGCTGGCGAGACGCGATGGTGGTACGGCGCCCATTGACCGTAATATGCCCATGCGCCACCATCTGGCGCGAAAGCGAACGAGATCCCGCGAATCCAGCGCGGAATACGGCGCTGTCGAGGCGCGACTCCAAGCTCTCAAAAAGGTTTTCTGCCGGGTTTGCTCCGCGCTTGCCGGAAGCTTCTTTCACATAGTTTGAAAACTGTTTTTCGGTAACACGATAGGTATTGCGCACCTTTTGCTTCTCCTTCATCTGCGTACCGTACTCGGTCACCGACGAACGATGCTTCTTCTCGGAGATAAGCCGTCCCGGAGGATACGGCTTGCGCTCCATTGCGCATTTCGGCGTGAAGCATCGTTCTCCTTTGAGGAAGAGTTTTTCTCCGGCACGACGGCATTTTTTACATTTCTGGTCGGTGATCATATGCAAATACTAAAACGATTAAAATAAAATGGACAATTAGATTCTGCGTGGCTTCTTTGGCTTCGGTCCATTGTGCGGGACGGGAGTCACATCGCGGATCAAAGTAATGTCAATGCCTTTTGAATTGAACCCGCGAATCGAGCTCTCACGGCCGGCACCAACGCCTTTCACGACGACGACAACTTCTTTGATACCGATTGCCGCCGCCTTTTCTCCCACGAGCTCGCCGACCTTTGCGGCGGCAAACGGGGTCCCCTTCTTCGCCCCCTTGAAACCGAGCGAACCGGACGACGACCATACGAGTGCGTTCCCGACATTGTCGGCAAGGAGCACCTTTGTATTGTTATAGGTCGACTGAACAAAGAGCGTTCCCTGAACGAGCTTCTTTTTTGCGGTGCGAGAAAGAGCGCGGGATACCAATCCCTGATCAACACTCTGTCCTTCTTTTTTGATAATTCGTTTTTTGCCCATGGTGTTTTTGACTTACAACTCACGACTTACTCTCTACAATCAATGCCTTCTCCCCCGTGCTTGTTGTTAGTTGTCAGTTGTTTGTTGTTTGTTAAATTACTTCTTGTCTGCCTTACGACGCCCGCTACCCATCGTCTTCCTCACATTGCCACGCACCGTGCGCGAGTTCGTCTTGGTGCGCTGTCCCCGTGCAGGAAGCTTTTTCATATGGCGCGAACCGCGGTAGGATTTGATCTCCTTCAGCCGTTTGACATTGGTCGAGATTTCACGCTTGAGATCGCCTTCGAGCGTGAGGCCTTCGACCATCTTGCGGATCTTTGCCTCGTCGTCAGCGGAGAGCTCTTTGGCGCGTTTGCCGTGCTCGATCTTTGCTTTGTCGAGAAGCTCCTTTGCGCGAGCACGACCGATACCGTACACCGCGGTCAAGCTGATCTCCAATCTCTTTTCGTCCGGTATAGTTACTCCTAGGATGCGCATAATATAAAATGAATAATTAATGAAAAAATATCTATCCTTGGCGCTGCTTATGGCGCGGGTCTGCGCAGATGACGCGAATACGATCACCGCGCTTGACCGTCTTGCATTTCACGCAGATTTTCTTTACTGATGCTCGTACTTTCATATTTTTAAAACGATTTGAGTACTCTACCGCATTTTGAAATTAAATGCAAGGCATCCGCGAAGCGGATGCCACAATTGACTAAAAACAATTGACAATTGTCCCTACAATCTCTTGGTGATCCTGCCCTTTCCGCCATAGGGGTCAATCTTCACCAAAACCTTGTCCCCCACCAGCACCTTGATACGATGCAAGCGCATTTTGCCCGCAAGGTAAGATATGAGGACCTTCCCGTCAGGAAACTCTACGCGAAACATCGCACTCGGAAGCGATTCGATGACTTCCCCTTGGACAATTTCTTCTTTTTCTATTTCTGCCATTGTGAGATTGTATAATACCAAAAGTATATGCCGGCGTCAATCATTGAGTATTTTTATCGTGATCTTTGCGGGGTCAAGTGGAAATGCCGTCTTCCACATCGGACGGATCACCGCCTCCGCTTTTCCGACATTGTTTTGGTCGATGATGATCTTGCCGAAATCTTTTTTATTTTTCCCGATGAGCGCGGAGCGGATCTTTTGCTCGTCGATCTGTCCCACAAACACCGCGTCGCCAACTATATGAAAACGAATCTTTGACAGGTCGGACAAAATCACATTGTCCACGGGGTCAATGAAAGAAAAAGCGAGCGCGGACATATTGGAAACGGAAAGATGGTTCCCTTTATATTCTGACAGCGACGCCTCGGCAAACTTCCGCGCAAGCAGATCGGTGTCGAAGAAAAATACCGAGGCGGTGGCGCGCACGATGACCTTTGACACATCGCTCGCAGTGAGCTCCTGCGGTACTTCTTCAAACTTGATGACCATGCTCCCCGGGAATAATGACATGCCCTCGGGAACTTCCGCGCGCACTTTTTCAACAGCAATTTTTTTGAGGTCTTGCTTGAGCTCATCCTGCGCGGAGAGAACCGCTTCGTCCGAGGGAACTTTTATGGTTCCCGAAAATCCCCCGCTGATGGGAAATTCCGTTTTGGAACGCGCGGTAAACTTCGCATAGCGCGGATCGCCCTTGAACCCGGGAATCGTGAAGTCTCCGAGCCCGATGTTGTATTCTTTTCCCGGCACATCGGCGTATACGATAGCTTCAACCGATCCCGGTACGCTTTTTCCGCCAACAACCTTCATTCCGGGGACCACCACCGATTCATCGATGCGGAAGATCTTGCGGTCCGCCGATTCGAGGCGCGTATTTTTGATCAGTCGCTGGCTACTACTATTGTACGCGTTGAAAATAAGCACCCTGCCCGACGCTTTCTTTTGGATCTTTTTCTCTATCGTCGCCGGCACTTCTTTTGTCTTCTCCTCGGTGATACTCGTAAAATTGAAAGCGAGGTCGTCTTCGGTGGCCCCTTTCAACGCCGTCGCGACAAAGTCGTGCTCGATACGCGCATTGCGCGTGAGGGGAGCGATCTCGACCGTCGCCGACGAAAAATAGTTTGCGACAAGGAATACGGCGCCGAGAAGAACGAGGACGGCAAAGATCCAAATAATGTTCCGCGAACCTGACTTCTTTCCTTCAGGAGCAAATCCTCCCCTGCTCGGACCTTTTTCAAAAAATGGATTCTTTTCGATGCGGTCCTCTCCTTTCCCCTCCTCGTGACGGGGTTCCGGAGCCATAGCCGGTCGGCGCGCGATCTCATTGTGCGGTACAATCACATCTTTCATCGGTTTTCGAATAATATCATCCATATTTTTATTTTTTTAATGATGAAACGATCTTTGCCGCGAGAAGCGCTTCGACCGCGATGAACGGATCGCGAATGACCTCGCTCTCGAACGAGACGAACTTCGCCGCGAGAAACTGGTCGAGATGCTTGATATCGAGAGGTTCACTTGTGCGAGGTTCTATTTTCGCTCTGCCGATAATTTTCGAAAAAAGCTCTGCAATATCGGTGTCCGCCGTAAAGAACACCGTGCGCGGGAGGACTCCCTGCCCCGAAAACGAGGCGAGTATTTTTTCAAACCGCGCCAGCCATTTATTTTCTACATACTCGACGAGGTTTTTCACATCGTTATGCTTCGAGCCGTCCAATGTCCCCGCAAGAAACATGTTCAGCAATGACACCGCTTCCTCGTGAGGAGTATGGAGCCCCGTGGATATTTCACGGATGAAAAAGTTTTTGCCATAGGGGAACGACATGGTGCTCACCAGAAGGTCATTGTTCACCAACGATACATCGGTCGCTTCGCCGGTAATATCGAGAAAAAGAAAATTCTTTTCGTCGGAGAACATATCTCGAATAGTGCTAAACGCCGCGAGAGGAAACACGCCAAAATGAAGCGAAGTCGTGTGGAAAAAATTGCTCAATTTCCTTTCGATACTCTGAATGACCCGCAAAGAAGAGACGCCGACGGTCATCGTGAGCTCCATTTGCGATATTTCCCGCCCGTAAGGATTTTTCACCTCATAGCCATTGAGCTTCATCTGGATGATATTCTTTTCGATGATCCGCACATCCTTTGGCGGAAGCGTTTCTTTGAGCTCCCCTTTCAACTTCTCTATCTCCTCGTTTAAAAATTCTTCAAGAGAACGCTCAGACACTTCAAATGCTTTTTCTCGCGCAATATGGATATGACGGCTTTTTAAAATGAACCATGGCGATGAAAGTGTGCAGAAAATGTGTGCCGGAGCCCCAACCCCTGTTGTTTTTATTTTTGCCTGAACTGTTTTCAGCGCTCGGTCGAGAGCGTGATTCATCGCGAGCACAAAACGCGTCGAGGAGAGCTCCTCTTGAAATGAAATATCTTCGCGCGTCGTCGCTAGAATGTGCGGGGCTCTGCCTTTCTCAATTTTCACCAGCGCGCCCCCAACGCTCGCCGACCCAATGTCTATAAGGAGGGCAACACCTTCGTTCTGTATGCGTTTTGTAAAAAAAGAAAAAGCCATCGTGCATTCAGTATAGCACGAGAAGAAATCTTAATTCAATTATTCCAGCACCGCTTTAATTCTACGAATTCCTTGTGCGACCGCCTCCTCTTTTTGAATTTTGAAATGTCCAAGCTCGCTCGTATTTTTCACATGCGGACCACCGCACATTTCGATACTGAACCGCTTGTCGCCTTCGCCAACTTGGTACACGCGCACCACCTCTCCGTATTTTTCGCCAAAGACACCAATGGCTCCGCGATTTTTTGCTTCTTCTATTGAAATATCCTCATAGGTCACCGGCAATGCTTCGGCGATCTTTTGATTGACCAAGTCCTCGACTGCTTTCTTTTGTTCGTCGGTCATTTTCGCATCGTGCGCAAAATCGAAGCGGAGCCTCTCGGCGGTGATGTTGGAACCCTTTTGAGAGATATGCTCGCCGAGCACCGTGCGGAGCGCCTGATTGAGCATGTGCGTCGCGGTATGGTACTTGACCGACGACTCGCTTGTATCCGCGAGCCCGCCTTTAAACTTTTGCTCTGCGCCGGCACGGGAGAGCTCTTGGTGCTTTTTAAATTCAGTATAAAATCCCGCCGTGTCGACAGAGATTCCCTCCTCTTTTGCAAGCTCTTCAGTCATCTCGATAGGAAAACCGTATGTTGAAAAAAGAGTAAAAGCATCGATACTTGAAACCGCTCCCTTCTTAAGGAGGTGCGTGAGTTCTTTTAGCCCGCGCTCAAGCGTCTTTCTGAATTTGTCCTCTTCTTCCCATATCTCTTTGACTATCGCGCCATCCATGTCCGCGACATTGTCGTACACACCTTTATATTTCTCGGCAACGATTGGCACGAGCTCGGAAAGCATCCCATGTCCCACCCCGAGAATATCCGCAAAACGCACCGCACGACGAAGAAGCCTGCGCAAAATATACCCCTGATCCGTATTTGAGGGACGCACACCGTCCGCGATCATCATCACCGAGGTGCGAATATGATCCGCCACAATACGCGCCGCGCGAACACTTTTGATTGTGCCGCCGGATAGATCAAGGATCCTGTGCATCAGTGGCTCAAAAAGATCAGTATCAAAAACATTATCTTTCCCCTGCACCGCCATCGCCACGCGCTCAAGACCGGAGCCCGTATCGACATTTTTCTTTGCGAGCTTGCCGATGACTTTGCCGTCTTTTTTTTCATACTCCATAAACACATCGTTCCATATCTCGACAACATCCTGTCGGTCGTCAGCAGCCATATATTCTTCTTTGGTCATGTCGCCAAGTCCATGCTCGGTAATATCATAAAACATTTCCGTATCGGGACCGCACGGACCGTTGTCTCCCGGACTCCACCAGTTTGACTTTGCCGACATAAAATAGATGCGTTTCTCCGGCATATATTTTTTCCAGATCTCGAACGCTTCATTATCGCGCGGCGCATCATCGTTGCCCTCGAATACTGTGACATAGAGACGCGCAGGGTCGAGACCGAGCCCTTCCTCTTTCGAGGTCAAAAATTCAAAACTCCATTTGATGGCATCTTCTTTGAAATAGTCCCCCAGCGACCAGTTGCCGAGCATTTCAAAAAAAGTGTCATGCGTCTTGTCCCCGACCTCGTCGATGTCCTGCGTGCGCACACATTTTTGCGCATTCACCAGACGCGCACCGCTCGGATGCGGGACACCCATGAGATACGGCACCAGTGGCTGCATCCCCGCAGTATTAAAAAGCACCGACGGATCATTCTCCGGCACCAGTGGCGCCGAAGGAATGACCGTATGTCCGCGCTTCTCAAAAAATGAAAGGAATCGCCGCCTGATTTCTCGTGAATCCATATCCGCCTATCTTATACCAAATTGCCTTCCTCCGCCAACACAACTATATACCGTCAACCATCACAGTCCACTAACATCTATTTCAAGCTATAGCTTGAAATAGATGTTAGTGGACTTATTATGAAATCTTCCCTGTTCTCTTCACTATTCCCCATCCCCCCCTCTGGCGCTTTTCCTCCATTAGTCCTCCTGAGAAAGATGCGCGAGTGACTTCACTTTGTTTTCAACATACCAAAATCCGGTAAAAATAATGAGTACCATGATGGTCGTCGCGACCGCGACTGTGTATAGCCCATATCCGACGGAAACGCCGACACCGGCGGAGACCCAAATACCGGCTGCCGTCGTGATACCGCTCACTTTCGAACCCCTGAAAATAATAAGTCCGGCGCCGATAAACCCAATCCCCGGCAAAATTTGACCGGAAAAGCGGAGCGACTCACGGATCGCCTCTGTGGAAGCCAGACCGCCGGCGGCAGAAATTGAAACAATGACAAAGAGCGCCGACCCCATCGTCACCAAGCCATAGGTGCGCATGCCGGCAGTCTTGCCAGCTATTGCGCGCTCCACTCCAAGCGACATCCCCAAAAAAAGCGCCGCCACCAGCTTGAGGAGCATATCAATAGTATCGAGAGGAAAAATGTCGGTGATCATATATAACTATATTGTATCAAACTTTTGGTAATTTCAAAAATTTCAGGAAGTTCTAGGAAGGACTCCCCTTCCTAGAACTTAAAATTCTTGGCACACCTTGTCGATCTCATTCACGACATTTTTTATCTGCTCGTCCGAAAATCCTATTGATTTGAGCGGAGCGGGGCTATTTTTGAGATCACGACACATCACGATTCCCTGCTCGAGGAGACTATTTTTATCACTCTGGCTCAGCGTCGAAAGGAAGGTGAGCGGGTGCACCCCCGTCTCCAAGATGAGGTCTTGCAAGTTGCCCTGTTCGGGATAGTCCCACCCGATAACATTGAGTCCTGCGCATTGTGCATATTGGATAGCATCAAGCGTGAGTTTCGTATTGGTGATGAGCCACCCCTCGTGAATTTTCGGCACCGCGCCCTCTTTCATATCGTGCCCTTTTTGCAGATCGAGGAACCGCGCGTGCACATAGAGCGCGACCTTCACATCGGTCTTGATACCCTGCTGATTGTGGAACTTGCACTCGGCAAAAATATGACGATTGTCTTTTTCCATGAGCACATCCACTTCATGCGATACGCAAAAGCCGGGAAGTATCACGCCCGTCTGCGCTCTGTACCCCTTGCGCCTCAGCACCTCTGCTACATATTTTTCAAACGGAAATCCGCTCGGTCCAAGCTCCATCACCGCCTTGCGGAGCGAGTAGCGGATAGCCACTGGGTATTTACTCTTCTTGAGGATCGAGTACGCATGCTTGTAAATCTGCGAAGTCTTCATCCCATCATGAAGCTCTGGAATGATGTGCGATATGACCGTTTCAACAGTCTCTTTATCCGCGCCTGAACGCACGAGTGAACGCCGAAGCTTGGTCAAAGAAAACCGCTCCCGCTCCCCCGTGCTCTTTATCACCCACGCGACGGCATTTCGCTCTTTTACCATTTGATAAGTTTACCATGCGCGCGAGCACAAAACAAAACTCTTCTCGTCGCTTACTCGCTTACTGGTATCTATTTCAAGCTATAGCTTGAAATAGATACCAGTAAGCGCCCCTCGTTATTTTTCTATCACCCCACCACCAACACATTCCATACCATCATAAATCACAACTGATTGACCGGCATCCGCCATAACCGGTTTTTTGAATTGCAACATGAAAGACAACTTGGAGGTTGAACCTCCAAGTGTAACAAGACGGCAAGAATATTGTTCGCCGTGATAGCGTACTTGCGCGGTGTATGCGCGGGCAAGGTCAGGCACGGTTCCTCGGCAAAAATTTATTTGCGATAGTTGTAATTCTTTGACAGCATACTCGAGAGTGTTTTTTACTTTATGCGCGACGGTAATGATGTTTGTACTCAGATCTTTCGCCACGACATAGTACGGCGCATTATCCGTCCCTTTTTGCGTGATAGTAAAACCGTGTCGCTCGCCGAGCGTGTAAAAATATGCTCCGCGATGAGTACCAATAGTCTCCCCTTTTTCATTGACCACACTCCCCTCTTTCTCCTCCATAAAATGCGCGAGAAAATCTTTCATATCAAGCTTCCCCATGAAGCAAAGCCCTTGGCTGTCTTTTTTCTCAGCAACGGGAAGCCCAAACTTTTTCGCAAGCGCGCGCACTTGTGACTTTTTGAACCCACCGATCGGAAACAAAGTCTTCGACAATTGCTCCTGTCCAAGTGTCCACAAAAAGTACGACTGGTCTTTCGTGGAGTCTGCTCCCTTTAACATCATGTATTCTGCATTCGGACTTTTGACTTTTGACTTTACACTTTTGACTCGCACTATTCGCGCCGTACGCGAATAGTGCCCCGTCGCCACAAAGTCCGCACCCTCTGCGATCGCCCTGCGGAAAAACGCGCCGAACTTCACTTCCTTGTTGCACATGACATCGGGATTCGGCGTTCTGCCCGCACGGTATTCTCGAATCATATAGTCCGCAACTCCCTCCTTGTATTCGCGCTCAAAATCCCACGACAAAAACGGAATACCGAGCTGTGCCGCCACGCGCATCGCATCCAGTCGTTCCTCGCGCCAAGTGCATGGCAAAAAATCCGGCTGCCACACCTTCATAAAAACACCCGTCACTTCATATCCCTCTTTTTTGAGAAGCGCCGCCGCAACTGACGAGTCCACCCCGCCCGACATCCCGACAAAGACACGCTTGCCTTCCACACTGTTCTTTTTTGCTGAGTTAGCGGATCTTTTTAATTTTTTCTGCAATTTCATGTGCTGAATATCGAATATCGAATATTGAATATTGAATAAATACGGGTTAACACACCCATTCCATATTCAACATTCCATATTCGATATTCTATCTTAAGTACTTCCCCTTATTCACCACATGCTCGGCAAAAGTTTTCGCATAGTGCATCACGCCTTTGTCGTCGGAGAGATAGTAGAGGTATGGAGAATCTTTTGGGCGGATGGCCGCGCGGATGGCAGCGATACCCGGATTGCCGATGGGGCCGCCCGGCAGACCTTTGTTGCGATAGGTATTGTACACTGATTTCATTTGGAGATCCGCTTGCGTAATATCACTCGACTTTTTATTAAAAAGATACATGAATGTCGCGTCAACCTGAAGTGGCATTCCGATCTTGATGCGCTTCCAAAGGATGCCTGAAACGAGCTCTTTGTCTTCGTCGGTAGTTGCTTCTTTTTCGAGGATGGACGCCATAATAATGGTATCGCGGAGAGAGCGTCCCGAGGACTCGATGATCGGGATCCATGATTCTATCTTTTTCTCAAAATTTGCGCTCATTATCGACACGATCTTCTCGGTATTCACGCTCGTGGAAAGCAAATAAGTGTCAGGGAAAAGATACCCCTCTTTTTGTCGCGCGTTTTCAAGGAAAAAAGCGGAGTCAAAGCCGGGAAGCAGTTTCGCAATGACCACGGCAACTTCCTTGTTTGACATTCCCTCGGGAATAGTCACGCGTACGCTCGGTATACCCGAAATACCGCGCGCGATACGCATTGCGATGGTGCATGCGTAAGCGGAATCTTTGAACAAGTATTGTCCCGCGAGAATCGGTTTGTCCCCGCCGACAGCCCTTGAGCAGAGTTCAAAAAGAGTGCGCGAGCGAATAAGGTGCTCATCTTTTAGGAGGAGCGACACCTGCCCGAGAGAAACACCGCTCCTGACCGTAATCGTTTTATCTTTGGGAAAGTCGCGTGGCGGCATCAAAAGAAACGAAATGAGCGTGGCAAAAAATACGATTCCGAGCGCGCCTGTGAGCACGATTTTCGCCGAACGATTTTCGATGCCGAGCGATGCGAGAAAAGCCGTCCGAGGAAGCTTCTCTACTGCTTTCTCTTCTTCTTTGTCAATCGTCTGACCCGTTGCTGAATTTGTTAATTCAGTAGCAGTGTCCGCTGTTGGTTGTTCTCCCAGTGTTTGTTCCATGTATAAAATTATAACATAGCCAAATGTAATTCTGAAATAAATCTATGTTTATTTGATATTTGATATTTGAAGCAAAAACGCCTCCTATGTCCTATAGGACATAGGAGGCGTTTTTGCTAATTCAACATTCAACATTCAACATTCGATATTCAACATTCAACATTCAACATTCAACATTCAACATTCAACATTCAACATTCGATATTCAACATTCGATATTCGATATTCATTCCCCCTTCCCCATTCCCCATTCAACTCTATATTGGCAAATTGACCGGCGCCTCTGACTTGCGCGATGGGATACGACCAAATGTCGGCGTCTGAGCCACACCTCCGGGGAAGTGATAGATGGTCGCGAGCTCCTCGGTATTGAGCACGAAAGGCTTCAGCTTACGCGGCAAATGAAACCACGAGCGATATTTGTACGCCTTGAAAATTTTCTTTCTCTTCGCGTTTAGGCGCATCTCTTTATAATCCTGCCATGGATAACTCCAGCCAAAGGTCGTAGTTACCGTTTTGAACCCGTTTAAATTGTTTGTGGTAAAAGGTCGTAAAAGTCCGCCGAGCGCCCGAAGATTGCTTACATTGTATTTATCCTTTTTAGACAAGTATATAGCGCGAACACCACAATCAAAACCAAGCTTGCCTGTACTCCGCTCGATAGCTTTGACCACATCGCGATCCCCTTCGGTCATTTCCAGTACCTTAGATACTATAACCATTTTCCCATCCTTATCCTTACTTTCTTTCGTAGTAAGACTCTTTACAATATCCTTTGCTTCATCCTTCCAATCCCCCAGTTGTCCCTCCTTTTTACCTGCTTTAATATGGTAGCGATTCCCCGCCGCCTGCACGATGATCTGGATCCAAATCTGCTCGCCTTTGCCGACAGAGCCGAGGTATTCAATGATAGAGGTGAGCGGATCAATTTTAAATTCTTCTTTCGGATCTTTGTCGAGACCATAATCGACATATGTCTTTATCGGGTATGGGTCTGGCTTGGTAAGTCCGTATTCGGCCGCAATAATTTTCCAGTCTCCGTCATTCCCTTGATAATCCACATAGCGGACATAGTCCGGCACCTCGTAAATCTCTACATCGGGGTACTGACCATAGAGCTGGGCCTCAATGACATTTTTATAAAGTGCCGGGGCGCGAATGAAAAACTTAATATGCCCGTCGATAGAAACCATTTCAAGGGAAAAATAATCTTTCACTTTTCCTTTCCACATTTTATCGTACCAATTCCCCGCGCTTGTTTGATACAGCGCATTGAGCACGATCTCCATAGCGAGCGGTGATTTGAAAGTTTCCTTGGGAACTTTCACCTCGAGGAGCACCCAGTTGGTGCGCGACATAAAGTACCCCTGCACGAAGTGCATCCACTGATGCCAAAATACATACCCAAAAAATATCGGCCCCCAATAGGGGAACCAAGCGAAAGCCGAGACGAGGGTTGCGACGGTCTGATGAAAAAGTTCCGAAAAACCGAGAGTCTGCCAGATGTTCATACTCCATATCATACCGCGCGCGCATAACGCGCGCAAGTTAAAAGCTAAAAGTCCGTAAAGTCAAAAGTGGATACAAATGCATCTACTTTATGGACTTTACGGACTTTCGACTTTATAGACTTCTTTTACGCCAACGCATATCTCCCGTCTTTCGTCCTCTTGAACAACTTTGGGTCTTGAAGATTTACGAATACCGTATTCTCTTTTACATAGCGCTCTTTGAGCACGCGGTCGATGATATCTTTTTTGGCGAGCGGACCTTCTTTTTTGAGAACCTTGGCGATGACATCTCTCACTACGCCTTTTTCATATCCCCACGATGAGAGCGCGTACAGTCCGCGACCGACGAGGACGAAACGGCTGTCCTTGATGAGTTCGTTGTGGCAGGTGGCGATGTGGGCTTTCTTGCCGAAAACTTGCGTAATCGATTTTGCAACCTCCGTGAAATGCATCGGTGATCCGTGCTTGCGGATGATCAGGTACGCATAGTCGCGCATACCGCGCGCGTTGACATTCGGCGATTCTGCGATACCCCACTCACCGAGCGGATTTTTCGCAATAGTTTTTGAAATAGAGAGCCAGCGTTTCGTGACCTCTTCGTTCTTGTATTCCTCGGACACATCTCTCAAGTGCTTGAGGAACGCGGCGACAATCTCGCTCTCGGGAACGAGGTCTTCGTGAGAGAGCGATTTGTAAAGCTCTTTGATCGCATCGTGAACCTTCATCGAAGTTTTGTCATCGACGATCCAGCGGTGTCTGAACTGCTCGTCTTCTTTTTCGCGCTTGAATTGTTCGCCGAGCACAAGGAGAAAATAGATCTGATTCTGCGTGCTTACATCTTTGGAAATGTGCATCAAAAAATCTTCTTCGCACACAACGCCGCCCATGGAGATGACGAGCTTATTGAGCTCCTCGAACACCGCCGTTTCTTTTTTGAATGCGTCCGACTTCTTGATCGTTCCCAATGCAAAATTTTCGATCTGGCGCACGCGTTCGCGAGTAATACCATAGGTCCCGCCGATACCTTCCAAGGTCATGCGGTTTGTTTCTTCGCCGAGACCGTAGCGCTTGGTCATCACATCGAGCGCGCGCGGCGAAAGAGACGAGAGTAAGCGTTTGACGACCTGTTTTGGTTTAAAAGTGATGACAGACATATGTGCGTTGTTTAAAATCTATTATTAATTGTTTATTTTCTAACACAAAGTAACTACTTTCTATCATTAAATGGGCATAGAGTCAAGCTTTTTGCAAGTCCCCCGACAATTTTCCAAAAAACCCTTATTTTACAACGGTGTTTCACCGACCACAATATTTATGATTTTTCCTTTTACCACGATAACCTTCTTTATGTCCTTGCCATCCACCCATTTTGCGACCGCGGGTCGTGCGAGCGCCATCCCCTTTATGACATCTTCTTCAGCATCAGCGGGCACCACGATCGTGTCGCGCATCTTGCCATTTACTTGGATCGCGATCGTCACCTCGCTCTCAACAATTTTTGTACCATCAAACACCGGCCACGGGGACAGGTGAATCGACTCTGTGTTGCCGACAGCGGACCACAACTCCTCTGAAATGTGCGGAGCGAACGGAGCGAGGAGCTTGAGAAAAATCTCATAATGCTCACTAGAAACGACCGGCGCCTTTTCCATCTCATTGATCAGCATCATCATCGCCGAAATCGCCGTATTGAAACTGAATGATTCGATGTCATCGGTGACTTTTTTGATGGTCTTGTGAAGAATTGTATCTAGTTTTTGATTTTCTTGTTGTTCGTTGTCGGTCGTCTGTTGTAATTTATTTTTTAGCTTCCACGCGCGCTCGAGGAAACGGCGCGGTCCGATGATCGTATCCGAATTCCACGCTTTCATATCCTCAAGCGGTCCCAGAAACATCTCATGCAGGCGAAGCGTGTCTGCTCCAAACTTTTCTACGAGCTCGTTCGGGTTGATCACATTACCAAGAGACTTTGACATCTTGCGTCCGTCGGAAGCGAGGATCATTCCTTGATGACAAACTTTCAAGAATGGCTCGTCAAAATCAATGTAATCAAGCTTTTTCAAAACTTTTGTGAAGAAACGCGCATACATAAGATGAAGGACGGCATGCTCCGCTCCACCCATATACATATCGACGGGAAGCCACTTCTCTATTTTTTCGCGCGAAGCGAATTCTTTGTCATTCTTCGGATCTGCAAAGCGGAAATAGTACCAGCTCGAACATACAAAAGTATCCATCGTGTCCGACTCGCGCGTTGCTTTCATCCCGCACTTTGGACACAAGACTTCATGAAAACTTTTTGATTGCCTGAGTGGTGACTCCCCCGTCGGATGAAAATCCACATCCTTGGGTAACAAGACCGGCAAATCTTTTTCCGGAACCGGCACTTCGCCACACATGGTGCAGTAAATAACAGGTATCGGCGCACCCCAATAGCGCTGGCGCGAAATGAGCCAGTCGCGAAGACGATAATTCACTTTCTTAAAACCAGACTCTTCTGACAGGAGCCACGACGCCATCTTCTCTCGCGCTTCCTCAGACAACATGCCGGAAAATTCCCCAGAATTTATAAGTGTTCCGTCTTTTATATATGCCTCACTGCCGTCAAATCCGTCAATTACCGGAACAATCGATAAATTATATTTTTTTGCAAATTCAAAATCCCGTTCATCATGCGCTGGCACCGCCATCACCGCGCCCGTACCGTAGTTGCCCAAAACATAGTCGCCGAGAAACACTGGTACCGGTTTTTTTGTGAACGGATTTATTGCGAGAATTCCCTCGAGGACAACTCCCGTTTTTTCTTTCGCAAGTTCGGTGCGTTCGAGCTCAGTCTTCTTTGTCGACGCCTGTATATATCCCTCAACTTCGCTTTTATTTTTCACCGCGGACAAGAGTGTCTCAACAAGCGGATGCTCCGGCGCGAGCACTACATAGGTCATCCCAAAAACCGTATCGATGCGCGTGGTGTACACCGCTATCGATGTATCTGTCCCGTCGATTGACATACTGAATTCAACGCCCTCACTCCTGCCAATCCAATTGCGCTGCTGGGCGACCGTAGACGAAGGCCAATCAACCTTATCGAGATCATTGATAAGGTCATCGGCATAATCAGTGATCTTGAAAAACCACTGTTCGAGATCTTTTTGGATCACAGTATTTTTACACCGCTCACAAAGACCCCCTTGGGCCTGCTCGTTTGCAAGGCCCGTCTTGCACGACTCACACCAATTTACTTTTGCTTTCTTTTTGTACGCCAAGCCATTTTTATAAAGAAGAAGAAAGAACCATTGCGTCCATCGATAATATTCAGGTGAAGATGTATCGATCTCGCGCGTCCAATCGGACGAAAAACCCAACCCTTTCATCTGCGCGATAAAATTCTTGATATTTTGATGGGTGCTCTGGTCGGGATGTATCCCCGTTTTGATTGCATAGTTTTCTGCCGGAAGCCCAAATGCATCCCAGCCGATCGGATGCATCACATTAAACCCTTTCATCCGCAAATACCGCGAGTAGATGCAAGTCGCCGTATAATTTTCCACATGACCGAGGTGCAGCCCCTCCCCCGACGGATACGGGAACATATCCAAAACATATTTTTTCGGCTTCGTGGAATTTTCGTCCGCACAGTACATACCATCAGACTCCCATTTGTCCTGCCATTTCTTTTCTATCGATTTGTGATCATAACTGTCCATAAGAATCCATTGTACCAAAACCCCGCCTTTGTTCAAAACAAAGGCGGGGATTTGTGTGAAAATTTAATACCGAACCGGAGCAGAGAGAACACCCTTTTCTAATGGTGGATAGCGATCGGGATCAACCGTGCGGTCGAAACACACTCTGCCTGCGCCATGCTGCCAGTTTTCGTCCATTCCATTTTTGTATGGATAAGCCGAAGTTGGATACCCATCCAGTACGGCACCTTTCGGTGTTTCCCTATTAAATGTCGCGCACAACTGGAAAGACAGTTTTCCTTTCATCGCATATTCGTATGCCGTTTTATCTTTCGGGTCCACCGGAAGGACGAAACCGCTCAGCGGATCCTTGATGTCGTCAAGCGTTGCGGGAAGTTTTTGTTTTGCTTGCCAATAAGAAATTATTTGATATTGAATAGTCTGCAGATGTGACACGCGCTCCGCGTCAAATCTTTTTTCTTTTTGCGTATACGGCGAGCCCATCACAAAAAATCCAAGGATGATAGAGAGGACGACAAATACTCCTGCTCCATACGCAAAGCGCGGACGCACCCGAGCCACCTCGTCAGCATTACGGCGAACATCAAAAAGATAGTATCCAAACACCGTCGCGAGAACCAGAATGATAGAAACCACCTTGAGCGCGAATGCGAGCGTGATTTCCTCTCCCGCAAAGAATTTTTGCAAGAGCACGATGAGGTCAATGGCCATAGCCGTACCGGCGACGAAAAGAGTGACGAAAGTAAGCCACTTGCGCACCGAGAGCTCTCGCTTTTCCGGCTGTGTACTTTCCTCGCGCACAAGGATGCGCATAAATACAAAGAATAGAGGGAGTGCGATAATGATCATCGCCATCGCCAAACTCACTCCGCCGGCATACGGGTCCGTATATTCAAACAGCTTCGGGAAAAGCTGATCAATGATTGCGAGGAGAAGCGTGATAACACTAATGACACTGAGATACAGCGCCACAACCGCCCCCAAATGAAGAAAAAAATCTTTCGGCGTCATTTTCAATTTAGAAGTATTTTGTATTGTTTCCATGCCTTCAATTATACCCCACAAAATAAAATCAAACAATACTATGTACCTATAATATACTATAGTGGGATAAACAAATTAATTCTGTGGGTGGCATCGAG
>ERZ1292625.1364-Hain-H41-01um-R1-1364-length-29573-cov-26_pt1 | contig 29573 bp, 26 predicted proteins | sample MGYA00564400_ERZ1292625 | MGnify/ENA primary metagenome ERZ1292625 (study PRJEB36523, sample SAMEA6512639) | groundwater metagenome | collected 2019-01-08 | study: AquaDiva: Metagenomics assemblies of 32 groundwater samples | reverse complement strand
GATCTCTGTGCACTCGCCTTTTTCTCGCCCATCCGCGTCCCCCTTGATTTTTTCAATCCGAATTCCGCAGTAACTACTCAGGTCTGCCGCTGAGCAAAGGCGCAAAAAAGCGCGCTGTGACCGTCATGGTAGCGCCGCTTCAGCCAAAACAGCGCGTGCGCAGCGAAAGCGCTGCGGGTGCGGGTATCGACAGCGTTGCAGTCCAATAGCACGCTGGCGCGCCTTGCGCCGAAGCGAAGTGGCTGACCTGAGTAGCTACATTCCGCATTCGAATCACTTTCTCTTCTCGACCGGCTGATACACGCACCCCGTCTTGCCGCAGTAGTTACCGATGTATTCCGACGACGGCCGGTAGAGCGCGGGCTTCTCCTGAGCGTCGCCGAATTTCTCCTCGATGACATGGGCGGTCCAGCCGGCGACCCGCGCAACAGCGAACACCGGCGTCATCAGGTCGCCCGGCATGCCCATCATGTGGTAGACGGCGGCGCTGTAAAAATCGACATTGGGCTTGATCGTGGTTTTGCCCCGCTTCCCGAACTCGGCAAGGGCCGCCTCCTCGATCTGCGTCGACAGCCCGCACCAGTGCTCCTGACCAAGCTTCCTGCCCAGGCGGAAGCACATGTCCTTCAGGAACCGGGCCCTCGGGTCGAACGTCTTATACACCGCGTGGCCCATGCCCATGATCTTCCGGCCTCCGTCAAGCTCCTTCCGCACCCACCCGGGAATGTCCTTTTCGTTTTTGAGCGCGTCGAGCATCTTCATTACCCGGGCGTTCGCGCCGCCGTGCAGGCTGCCCGACAAGGCCCCCACTCCCGCGGCCACGCTCGCATACATGTGCGCGCGCGTTGACGCGACCTCCCGGCATGCAAAGGTCGAGGCGTTGAACGAATGGTCCGCGTGCAGCACCAGCGCGGTGTCGAGGTCCTTCGCTGTCTCCTCGTCGGGAACGCGGCCGGTCAGCTGCCACAGAAAATTCCCTGCATGCGAAAGCCGCTCGTCCGCCGGAAGCGGATCGTGCCCGTTCCGGATCCGGTCCCAGCCTGCAACGATCATGGGAACGCGGGCAATCAGCCTGACGGCCTTATTGATGTTCGCTTCCCTCGTCTCCTCCTGGAACTCGGGATCGGCCATGGCCAAAAGTGGAATCGACGCCTGGAGCACGTCCATGGGCAGGGCGGATTTCGGCAACTTCTTGAGCGCGTCGAACACGAACGACGGCAGCTCCCGCGCTTCGGCCAGTCTGCGTCTGAAATCGTCAAGCTGTTCCTCGTTCGGAAGCGCGTCATGGAGAAGCAAATAGGCCGTTTCCTCGAAGGTCGAGCTCTGCGCAAGCTCCTCGATCCGGTATCCGCGGTAGATGAGGACGCCGTTCTCTCCGTCGACGTCGCTGATCTTCGTGTCCGCCACCGTTACCCCGCGGAGCCCCACGTTCTTTATTTTTGCGCTCTCCGCCATGGCCCCTCCCGGTTACGCCCTGTTTTTCAACTGCCCTTTTACGAAATTCAGCGTCCCTCCCGCCAGCAGGTGCAGGCGCTGGCGCTCCGACACGTCCAAGAGCGTGATGATCGTCCGGCCATTTGCCTCGACCGGAATTTCCCTGTCTCCCTGTTCAATCCGTTTCCTGACGTCTGAGAACGTCACCCGTGCGCCCTTGCTCAGGATATCGTAGTCCCTCGTGTCTTTGAACGTGAGCGGGAGTATCCCGAAGTTGCACAGGTTCGCCTTGTGGATGCGGGCAAAGCTCTTCACGATCTTCGCGCGCACACCCAGATAGCGGGGCGCAAGCGCGGCATGTTCCCGGCTGGACCCTTGGCCGTAGTTCTCGCCGCCGATGACGACGGCGCTGCCCTTTTCTTTGCACCGCTTGGCAAAACCCCGGTCGACCTGCTCATACACGTGCTCGCTGATGGCCTCGATGTTCGACCGGAGCGGAAGAACCTCGTTACCGGCGGGCATGATGGTGTCTGTGGATATGTTGTCCCCGACCTTCAGCACCACCTCGGCCGCAAGCGTTTCAGGGAGGGCTTCCAGCTTCGGCAAGGGCTTGATGTTCGGCCCGCGTACGACCGTCGTGCTTCTCAGCTCTTCTGAGGGAAATACGATGGACTTCTCATCGATGATATATTTTTCTGGGTCCGCGATGCGGGGATACTCCATCTCCCCGCCCAAATCCCTTGGGTCGGTGATGACCCCTTTCAATCCCGCTGCCGCGGCCGTCTCGGGAGAGCAGAGATAGACCTTGTCGTCCCTGGTCCCCGACCTTCCCGGAAAATTGCGCGGAAAGGTGCGGAGGCTCACCTCGCCCGTGCCCGGCGCCTGGCCCATGCCGATGCATCCCTGGCACCCGGGCTCATGCAAACGCACGCCCGATGTCAGAAAGGAGAGGAGGCCGCCCTTCTGTACAATGTTCTCGAGGACCTGCCTGCTCCCGGGATTCACATGGAAGTTGGTCTCGGGGTGAACGCGCCTGTTCTCAAGGATCTTTGCAGTCACCATGAGGTCGCGGAACGAGGAGTTCACGCTGCTCCCGACAATGACCTGGTCAACCCTGGTGCCGGCCACTTCGCGCACGGGGACCACGTTCCCCGGCGACGTCGGCTTGGCAGTAAGCGGCTCAAGCTTCGAGAGGTCGATCTCCGCGTATTCATCATAGCCGGCGCCTTCGTCCGCGGAAAGCGGGACCCAGGCATCGCCCCGTCCCTGGGCGATCAAGTATTCACGGGTCCGCTCGTCAGAAGGGAAAATGGACGTCGTCGCGCCGGTCTCCGTGCCCATGTTGCCGATGGTCTCGCGGTCCGTTGCGGAAAGGTCCTTGACCCCCGGTCCGTAATACTCGATGATCGTGCCCACGCAGCCCTTGACGTCGTAGCGCCGCAGCATCTCGAGGATAACGTCCTTGGCGCTCACCCAGTCGGGCAGGCTGCCCGTAAGCTTCACGCCGAGCACCGTGGGACAGGGAAGATGATAGGGATACCCGGCCATGGCCAGGGCCACATCCAGTCCTCCTGCCCCGATGCCGAGCATGGAAACGCCCGCCGCGCCCGGTGTATGGCTGTCGGCCCCGAGCAGGACCTTCCCCGGAACGCCGAAGCGCTCCATATGCACCTGGTGCGAGACCCCGTTGCCCGGCTTGCTGAAGTGGACGCCGTAGCGCGCGGCAGCGGTCTGGAGGAACTTATGGTCATCGGCGTTCTTGTTGTCCGTCTGGAGAAGGTTATGGTCCACGTACTGAGCGGCGAGTTCCGCTTTGACCCTGTCCATCCCCAGGGCCTCGAACTCGAGCATCGCCAGCGTTCCCGTTGCGTCCTGCAGCAGCGTGTGGTCGATCGTCACGGCGATCTCCTTGCCGGGGACCAGTACTCCCTCGACCAGGTGGGCCTCGAGAATTTTATAGGTGAGGTTTTTCGGCATGGCCGTACCCTCTCAGTTGAAACATATCGAGGTCCCTGAGCGGCCGGCCCGCTGACTTCGGGCAGGGTCGGACAGGGCCCTGCGGAAAAAACCGAGGTAAATCAGGACAATAAAAGTCCACATCCTGCCTCTGCCCTGTCACACTGATAAAAAGAAGACGGCGCTTCTGGATTTCGTCTCTAGAGTATATTGTACCACGGAAGGATTTATTGTCAACGAGGCGCCGGGAGCAGACAGGATGGGGAATATGAGAGAACCTCTTCGGCGCCCTTTCTCTGCTTAATGCCGCGCCAACCCCGTCTTCCTGGCCGTCTCGGCCACGGCCGCGGCAACAGATGCCGCCACCTTGCGGTCGAAGATGCTCGGGATGATGTAGTCCTCGTGCAGCTCTTCCTCCCCCACGGTATGGGCGATGGCCTTTGCAGCAGCGAGCTTCACTGCCTCGTTCACGCCCGTGGCCCGCACGTCGAGCAGGCCCCGGAAAATCCCGGGGAAGCCGAGCATGTTGTTGATCTGGTTCGGGTAGTCCGAGCGGCCCGTGGCCATGACGCGGACAACGGCGTGGGCCTCCTCGGGCGCGATCTCGGGATCGGGATTGGCAAGGGCGAAGACCACCGGGTCTTTGGACATGCGCCTGATGTCATCGGGCGTGATGATGTTCGGGGCGGAGAGGCCGATGAACACGTCCGCTCCCTTCATGGCGTCGGCAATGCTTCCCTTTACCTTTCGCGGGTTCGTCACTTTCGCCAAATTCCGCTTGGCAGGGTCCATGTCCTGCTTCCTGCCCTGATACACGGCGCCTGCCTTGTCGCAGACGATAATGTCCTTGACGCCTGAGGCCAGGAGGATCCGGGCCGTGGCAGAGCCCGCTGCGCCGGCGCCCACGACGACGACCTTGAACTTCTTAAGTGCCCGCTTGAGCAGGCGAGAGACATTGATAAGCGCGGCCAGGACGACGACGGCAGTGCCGTGCTGGTCGTCATGGAACACGGGGATGTCGAGCATCTTCCTAAGCCGCGCCTCCACGGCGAAGCACCGTGGCGCGGAGATGTCTTCAAGGTTGATGCCGCCGAAGGCCGGCGCGATGTTCTTGACCGTGTTCACGATCTCGTCCACGTCCTTTGTCGCAAGGACGATGGGGAAGGCATCGATGCCGGCGAACTCCTTGAAGATCATGGCCTTGCCCTCCATCACCGGCAGGGCCGCCTCGGGCCCGATGTCGCCCAGGCCGAGCACGGCTGTCCCGTCGGAGACGATGACCACGGAATTGCCCTTGATGGTATAGCGGTAGGCATGCTCTTTGTGGTGGTGGATGTCCATGCAGACCCGGGCCACCCCGGGAGTATAGACCTTGGAGAGGTCGTTCCGGTCGCGCACGGGCAGCTTGTTTTTGATCTCGATCTTGCCGCCCTCGTGGGAGAAGAAGGTGCGGTCCATGGACCGGAGGACCTTCACGCCGTCCACGGTCTTGATGGCCTTGACGATGGCCTTCTCGTGGTCCTCGTCGCGGGCGTTCACGGTGATGTCCCGGATGATCTTTCCCTTCTCCACCCGGACGATGTCCACGGAGCCCAGGTCGCCGCCGGCGCTGCTGATGGCCGTGGCGATCATGGCAAACATGCCGATCCGGTTTTCGATCTCCAGCCTGATGGTAATGCTGTAGCTGGGGCTGCATACGTAGCTCATAGGCATCTCCTTCTTCCTTTTATTATAGATTCAATTATCTTTCCGGTCAACGGTCAGACAGGGCCGAAAAATAGTTATTGACGCTCGCCGCCCCTTCCTTAAAAATCAGCAAAAAACACGATGCAAAATCAAACAAGAGCGGGTATAATAAAAACTGTAATTGCCTGTTTGTCACCATCAACGCAGGCTCCGGTTTTCTGGCCCTGCGGCTTACCCATATAAGATAAATAGCAACTCCGGCACAATGATGTAATTATGATTCATTCGCAAAAAAGTTCTAAAAGCCGTCTTTGCGAGCGAAACGAAGCAATCTCGCAGTTCATAACCGCCTGAAAAATCGAGATTGCCGCGTCGCTCCGCTCCTCGCAATGACGGCATAAGGGACTTTTTACGAGACCATCAATTATGGCAGACTTCCGCATTGAAAAAGACTCTCTCGGCGAAGTCAAGGTCCCGGCAGACGCGCTCTACGGCGCGCAGACGCAGCGGGCCGTTGAGAACTTCCCCGTGAGCGGCATCCGCTTCCCCCGCGTCTTCATCCGCGCCCTGGGGCTCATCAAGGCTGTTGCCGCTGAAGTGAACGCCGGACTGGGGCTGCTCGATCCGAATATCGCCCAGGCAATCCATCAGGCGGCCCTCGAGGTGGCGGACGGCGCGTGGGACGGCCAATTCCCCCTCGATATATTTCAGACCGGCTCAGGCACCTCCACGAACATGAACGCCAACGAGGTGATCGCCGCCCTCGCATCGAAGGCGCTCGGCGCTCCCGTCCACCCGAACAACGACGTGAACAGTGGCCAGTCCTCGAACGATGTCATCCCCGCCGCCATACACGTCAGCGCTTATCTGGAACTGCACGAGGTCCTGCTCCCCGCGCTCAGGCGCTTGCATGAAACACTCAAGAAGCGGGAGGCCGAGTTCGGCGATATCGTCAAGACCGGCCGCACCCATTTGATGGACGCCATGCCGGTCCGCCTCGGCCAGGAGATCAGCGGCTGGGCTTTTCAGGTCGAGCAGAGCATCGCGAGGATTGAATCTTGTCTTCCGCGGCTTGCAAAACTTGCCATCGGCGGAACTGCCGTGGGCACGGGCATCAACGCGCCGAAAGACTTCGGGAAGATCGTTTCCAGTCGCCTCGCGGGGCGCACGGGACTGCCGTTCGTCGAGACCGACAACCACTTCGCGGCCCAGGCGACCATGGACGCCGCGGTGGAGCTGAGCGGACATCTCAAGACAACTGCCTCGTCGTTCATGAAGATGGCGAACGATGTGCGCTGGATGAACAGCGGCCCCATCGCCGGGCTCGGCGAGATATCGCTTCCTGCGCTCCAGCCCGGATCGAGCATCATGCCCGGGAAGGTAAATCCGGTTATGTGCGAAATGATGATGATGGTGGCGGCCCAGGTGACGGGGAACGACGCCGCGATCACGATCTCGAACCAGCACGGCAATTTCGAATTGAACGTGATGCTGCCCGTCATTGCGCACAATCTCCTCCAGTCCATTACGCTGCTCGGGAACGCGTCCCGGCTCCTGGCTGACAAGGCAATAGCAGGCTTCACCGTGAACCGGGAGCGCATCGCAGGCCTGGTGGAGCAGAACCCCATGCTCGTGACCGCCCTGAACCCTGTCATCGGGTATGACAAGGCCGCGGAGATCGCGAAAAAGGCCTATGCGGAAGGCAGATCTTTGAAGGACGTGGCTGCTGAGATGACTGATTTATCGAAAGAAGAACTGGATAGGCTGCTTGATCCGAAGAAGATGACCGAGGGAGGGATGGCGGAATAACGTTATCGGAATGCAATAAGGAGCGGCAGAATCATTTCTTTTTGCGGCGTTTTGCAAGCAGGGCTTTCAAGTCCCTCAAAATTTCCGGCATATCCAAAGCGACTGAAAACTCTCGCACCCATCGCCCGATCCTTCGGGTATCCAGCTTCGGATGGACATCCAACAGTGCTTCAATGTCGGAAATATCTCGAGGCCGGTGCGCCACGGCCTTCATGATAATGAGGTCCTCCGTGGTCGGGAGAGGAATGCGGATGCCGCCGACCTCCACCCATTTCGCCCTGGCAATCGCCTCCTCTTCAAAGGGCAGACCGCCGAACGCCACATCAACGTCAATTCCGCTCGGTTCGTGCCGAACGAGAAGCACCCGTGCTTTTCGCGCAAACACAAGCGCATCGGACAACCGTGGCATGAAACCAAGCCCTTCTCCCGTGGCCAGGAACGCCGGCCATTTCCCTTCGTCGAGAAGCACCATGGCGTCCACGTCGCGCGTCAGCCGCGGACGGCCTAACAAAGAGGCTGCGACCCCCCCGATGACCGCGCCTGAGACCCCCGTGGTCAGCAGCCAGGCTGAAAGGTCTCCAAGGGCCGCGAGGAGAGGCGCCGGATGCTCCGGCTTATTTTCGGAGGACTTTTCTGAGCTCATTCCAACGCTCCCGCACCTCGGCATCTTCCGACACAAGCGCCTCTTTCCACCCGAGCCCCTCCGACGACTGCATCAGCGCGGCCAGTTGCCTCGCCTTTTGCTCGATGGAGGTTGCCCGCAATTCCCTGAGCTCCGCACGGTTCACCGCCGCCCAGCGGGCCATAAAAGCCCTGCCCTCGGCTTTCGTCATATGGCTTTTCATACACCGCCATCCTTTCCGTATTACTCGCTACAATAGCATAAACAGCCTTCTAAATCCAGCCCAACATATATGCCATGCGCCGTTTACAGACAGGTGAACGTTGGAAAGTTTATCCGGAAACATCGCTGCCACGGGTACAAGCTTGAACCCCGATGTCCGGGGAAGATGATTGAAGGGGGCGCGACGGAGGGATAGCATCTTCTGACCTGTCATTCGGGTTCTGATCCGTTTTAAGCCGTGAGATGCCGGTCAACTCATGAAGCCGTAGTAAAGCGTTCCCTGACAGACCCCTTGATCCCTGCCGCTGTTTCGGAAAGCTCCCTGCACTCCAGCGCAATTTCAGAATAGAGCGAAGCCAACTCGTCAAAGGCCATGATACAGATAGTCAAAGACTTTATCGCCACCGCCGCCGAGTTAACGGCGTCGAACCGTATCTCCGGCTCGTCATCGGAACCGATGGCCCGGAACGTCTTGGCAGGCACGATCGTATGGTGCCAGATGACGTCCTCATAGAACTCATGGGCCGCCGGCGTGATGAGCGGCTCGGCCCGTTCCAGAAAAGCACGGGTCATCGTCATAAACTCATAGGCCCGCTGATACAGAGGGTCATTCTTCGCTTCCTCGAACGGATTGCGTTGCTCCGTGTCGTCCAGCTCGTCGAGATCGATCCCCATCTCCTCCGCTTTTTCGAGGAGCATGTCCGTCGTCTCGGCGAAAATCTCCCCCACGTCCCGCAGCGCCGCCTCGATGCCCTCCGTCTCCCGGCCCAGGGCGAAATTCCGCTCGTCGCGCTCCTTCCCCATGCGGAACACGGCGCACCGTTCCGTCTCCAGGCAGCGCTCGCAGCGGTAATCACAGGCGTTGAAGGGCAATATTTCCATGGAGGAGGGCATTCCGGGCTGATGGGCCTTCTACAAGTTCTCAGCCTTTTTCAATATCATGTCTGCTCGCTGTTCTGAATGCTCCGATCCGGGCTTGTATCTCATCGGGCTTCTGGCAGCGGAGATCAAGACGGCATATTCTCTTTCTCCGAGTTTGGATAGCGGCTTACGGAAATAATACTCTGCTGCCTTGTTTAAACCGCGTCCCCGTTCATATGGCGCGTAGTATGCCCATATACCAAAAACCTGCTTATCATTGAAATGCACATGACTCGCCATGAGCCAAAGCAGATTATTCAGATGCCAACTCAGGTTGCTTCCGCCCTTTCTTTCATAAACGAGCGCCCTGTATGCTTCCCTGACAGCGATGTTCCTTATTCCTTTTTTTGATTCACTGGCAACCGCCAGGGCATGCAGCCTGTCGAAGGCGGGGCCGGCCATGATCTCGCCTTCTCTGCTGACTGCTTTTACATCGGACAGATACGGCAGAAAGGATAAGCCATACCACGTAACAATGCCGAGGCTCGGCGCCAGGACAACTATCATCAGAACTTTACGAGCCCTTTTCCACATATCTTTCCCGTTCAATCACTTTTATACTGCCACTCGACGTCCACGATTCTGCCGCTGGAATCATAGAAGTACCAACAATAACACAAGGACAGGAACCCATCCGGTCCCCAATACCGGTCCACGAATTCGATCCTCTTCCCCGTGACGGTCTCCCTGTCGCCGAGCTTATTCGCGATATAATCGTTCGGATATGCAGCCCAGCCCTGGCTCGGGCGCGATGCTGAAAAATCCGGCCGCGTGTCTCCCCATTTGGCCTGCACGTCCTCCTTCGACATCCCGGGAGGATACATTTGCCGAAGACGGGCTGTTCGCTCAGCAGCATATTCCTGATATGACGCGCATGCGGCAACGATGAGCCCGACGATCAACAGAAAGACGCTCAGACGCTTCATTTTGTTGAATGACCGGCCGGCGGAACAAGCCCGCACGATCTGCCTCCTATCGTTTTTGCGCAAAGTAATTGTACTGTAACCGTATTTTTTCGCCAAGGAGCCAGCGCTCCGTCATGTTTCTGCTGAAAAGTTTTCCCACCACTCGATAGTTCGACATGCGAAGCGTCGGAGACAAAGAGGGAACCTCGGAAAGCACGAACAAATAGCCATGCGAGTGGACAAATCTGTATTTTTCTTTTGAGATATACAGGAATCCGACGTGGCTGTCCAGGCCGACCAGATAGACTCCTTCGCCCATTTTGCGGACTTCGCGATTGAATGCGTCTATGGAAACACGGGAGAACCTTGCGATGTCACGCTCTTCGCATAAATTCTTTATTATGTACTCCGACGGCTGCTCGGACATCCGGCTGTCGATTTCAAACCCCGCATGCTTTAAGACATTTTCGACAAAGGAACCGCAGGCAACTCGCCCCTCGAACGGAAGTCCCGCGTTGCCGTTAAACGACCATGGTGTTCCATACCATGCAGGCAAAACTTTTCCCGGAAGCACTTCGTTGAGGAACCCTCTTGCTTGGTCAACGATCCGCTCCCTTTCCTCTTCCGACTTGGCCTGCCTATAGGACTTCAAAAGTTCCGCGCGTTTTGATTCGATGTCCTTTAAAATTACAGGATATTTCGCCTTAACGTATGCATATCGGACAGCAACAATGCCGAGCAGGCAGAGAAGGCACACACCTATGACGACAAGAACTCGCTTCATGCTCATCTTTATCATGTCTGATATATTTATCGTTTAACTCACGTCACGTGCCGCATGGAGCGTCTTTATTTGCACGAAGTTATCGGGACCAAGCGTCTCGGAATCCGTTTTTTTCACCAAAAAGTGTGCCCTAACGCTACCGGCTCCTTGTCGCCGCGAAAATCTGCACATCCCGCAACGCCTCGATGCCCTCCGTCTCCCGGCCCAGAGCAAAACTACGCTCATCGAGCTCCGCCCCCATGCGAAACACAGCGCATTGCTCCGTCTCCAGGCAGCGCTCGCAGCGGTAATCACAGGCGTTAAAGGGCAAAGTTTCCATAGGGATGGGGTAACGCCGAGCTAAGCCGCGCCGGGCACAGACAGAACCGTGAAGCGCCGCGCTGCCTCGCGGCGTCGGCTTGAGCGCCTGGTTGGGCTCATTTCGCAAAAGTGTCCCGAGGATAAAGTGAGACATCCACGATCGTACCAGGGACTGGTTTGTAAGTTGTTCTGAACCCTAAAAGATACCATTCGCCCTCTAGAATCACCCAGTAACACGGCATCTCTTCAGATTCCCAATAACAAGTTCTATCGCCAAGAATTTGGTAAACATCGGCATTTGTTTTTTCAATGAATTTGTGATGGCGAAGCAGACTCGCAAGCATTTTTCCACGTTGTTCTTCATTAGCTTTAGCCCAACGTTTCTTATTAAAGTCCTCAGTTCCGTCTCGAACGATAATGTCGTGATATTCAGTTTTCAGTTCGCCTATCTCGGAATTGCATGAGGCAAGTCCCGCCAACAGAGTCGCCATCCAGACTAATGAGATATGTTTTTTATGTGGCATGGAAGTAGTAGCAGCCCAACCAGTTGTTGAGCCGTTAGGCTCCGGTATCTAATATTAGATGCATGCGTATAATAGTATATGCAAGCATCTACTATTATATGTCTGTCAGGTTTATAGTATTATATGATTTTTGCTTTTTTATTCCTCTGTACTTGCATCTAATACTATATGCTTTTCCAGGCCAGTCCCTTTGATCTTGCCAAAGCGTATGAACCACAACTTCGAGTCTGGGCCATCTTTCATACCTGACAACCCTTATCCCTCTGCCGAAAAATACTTCTTGAACAATTCCTCCGCCAGCCGCGCGCCTTCCCCGGACAGGGCGACCGACTTCGCCTTGCTCTTCGGGTCGTTGATGTATCCTTTCTCGTGAAGCCGGTCCATCGTGTCCCAATCGAACCCCTTCCATGCCCGGGTGCCATCCCTGTCTGAGTGCATGACAAGATACAGCAGCGCGAGCGTCATTTCGTCCACTTTGTCCTTGTTGTACGCCATGATGCCTCCAGATCATCCAGGATATATGTCGAGAACCTTATGCAATACCGCTGAACAAAACAAAAAGACACGGCGCCCGAAGCGGGACGAACCATGCCTTTTCATGTACTCTTCGAATTTGCGTTGACGGATGCTCTATCTGTCAGCCTTGCCGCCATAGTACCTCCTGCCGAAGGGTAATAAGCACTCAGGCGTTCTGCCATCGACAGAACCACAGCAACTTTTACTTTCGCTTGGCTGTTATCTCTTTAACGATGTTCTTAACATCCGTGTCTCTCAGCCACTGGGTCCGCTCCCTGGTATAGTCTCCCCTGCCGGTTTCAAACTGTTGGAGAAAACGAACCATGCCGAGCGGGCCGAGCGCCTTAGCTATCGCCTCCAGCCCGGCCTTTCTCAAATCCACGGGATTCATGGTCTGCGTGCTCATTCAATCACCTCCGCCGCCCATCTGAGCGGGTTAGACACTTTTATTTTCACGACCGCGGCATGCTGCGCCGCTTTGTTTATGAGATTATCATCCGTCGTCAGCAGAACGTCCGCCTCGCCCCTTTCGGCACACGAGATATGCAATGCGTCGAAGGGTTTGAAGCCCAGCTTTTGAAGTTCCGATGCCCGGTCTTCGGTTGCGTCGTTAAGAGTCACGTACGAATTATGCATCTGCGCGAGGATTCGCACCTTCAGCTTTTTTTCATCGTCCGGTATTTTTGAAATTTCACTGTCGACTGCCTCGCTGCCTATCAATACCCAGTTCGACACCTGGCTGTGATTCAATATTGACAAAACGGCTTCCGATTCAAGATGCACTCTGTCTTGCAACTGATCGTCGAAGGGACGGTTAAAACAGCATACATCGAGATAAATTTTCATGGTTGAATTATACCAGATGCCGCTTCTTATGCAAGACCCTTAAGACAAAGAACTTACCGCATACCCCTGCTCTTCGAGCCATTGCTCCACCTTCTTCCCGACTCCGACATCGATCATGAATTTCAGCGGACTTGTCGCCATTCCCCTACCCTGCGTTCACTGCGTAAACGCGTTCTTCCTCAGCGAGTCCGGCGGCGTACAGGAGAACGGCCTGGATGTCCTCTTTTTCAAGCTCGGGGTAGTCCTCTAACAGTTCCTCCGGCGCAACACTTCCTGCAAGGGCTTTCAGAATCTGTTCCACCGTTATCCTTAAACCTCTGATAGTCGGTTTGCCGACCATCACCTTGGGATTAATGGTAATGCGTTTGAGTAAGTCTTCAGGTTTTTGCTTATTCATTATCCGACACCTCCCGAATCAATCCATTATGCGTTGAGCGATCTCAAGAACTCTGTGAATGCGCACGATAGGTTGACGGTAGTCATAAGAGAAAAATCATTCTCTATAATATATAACACTTTAGCATATCTGTACCGTTCTTTCAACGAAATTCAAGGTGGTGTCACGGTGGTTTTTCTTGTACTCACCGCCGTTCTTTAGTATAATGACGGCAGTGCGGAGGGGCGTCATGTTCCTGAAATCCACCGTCGGCAGAAAACTCCTCATGGCCGTCACCGGCCAGATGATGGTCCTCTTCGTCATCGCCCACGTGCTCGGGAACTCCACCATCTACTTCAGCAACCTCAATGCCTACGCCGCGGCTCTGCACGCGCTGCCGTTCCTGCTCTGGACGGTCCGCGTCATCATGCTTGCGGTGCTTTGCCTCCATGTTTATCTCGGCATCGTGCTCACGCTCGAAAACCGCGCGGCAAAGCCGCAGGCCTACGCCGTAAACGATCACCTGAGCGCCACGTTCGCCGGCAGGAACATGATCTGGACCGGGACCATCATCGGCGTTTTCCTTGTCTATCATCTCCTTCACTTCACCCTGCAGGTCATCTATCCCGGGCTCGCGGCGATCACACATCCCGACGCCCTCGGCCGGCCCGACGTGTTCTTGATGGTCGTCCGCGGTTTTCAGCATACCGGCATCACCGGGCTCTACGTCTTTTCCGCGGCGGTCCTTCTGCTGCATCTGACCCACGGCATCCAGAGCGCGTTCCAGACCTGGGGCCTGAACAACGACAAGAGTTTCCCGATCGTAACCAGAGGCGGGACTATCGCGGCCGTGGTCCTCTTTCTTGCGTATACAGCGATACCGGTTGCGATCGTGACGGGGATATTGAAACGGTAAAGGAGCATAGAGCAGAGGGTGGAGATTTAAACGCCATGCTCTATGCGCCATGCCCTATGCGCGGAGTACAGTTCCTATGATCCTCGACGGCAAAATACCATCCGGCCCCCTGCATGAGAAGTGGGACAAACGCAAGCAGGAACTGAAGCTGGTCGCCCCCGCGAACAAGCGGAAGTACCGGATCATCGTGGTCGGTACCGGTCTGGCGGGCGCGTCCGCAGCCGCGACCCTGGGCGAGCTCGGCTATCATGTTGATGCCTTCTGCTTTCAGGACTCGCCCCGCCGGGGCCACAGCATCGCTGCCCAGGGCGGCATCAATGCTGCCAAGAACTATCCAAATGATGGGGACAGCATCGAGCGCCTCTTCAGTGACACGATCAAGGGCGGCGACTTCCGCTCGCGCGAGGCGAACGTTTATCGGCTCGCGCAGGTGAGCAACGCCATCATCGACCAGGCCGTTGCCCAGGGAGTCCCGTTCGCCCGCGACTATGCGGGATATCTCGACAACCGCTCGTTCGGCGGGGCGCAGGTATCGCGCACGTTCTATGCGCGCGGCCAGACCGGCCAGCAGCTCCTGCTCGGCGCGTACGGCGCGCTCATGCGCCAGGTGAAGGGGGGAACAGTGACTATGCATCCCCGCATTGAGATGCTCGACCTCGTTGTCGTGGACGGAGAGGCGAGGGGCATCACGGTCCGCGACCTCGTGACCGGGAAGGTGGAATCGTACGCCGGAGATGCGGTCTGCCTTGCGACCGGAGGGTACGCCAACGTCTACTGTCTCTCGACCAATGCCGTAAACTCCAACGTGACCGCTGCATACCGGGCGTACAAAAAGGGCGCGTTCTTCGCCAACCCCTGTTTCACCCAGGTGCATCCCACCTGCATCCCGGTCACCGGGGAGGGCCAGGCAAAACTCACCCTCATGTCCGAATCGCTCCGGAACGACGGACGGGTATGGGCGCCGAAAAAACGGGGGGACACGCGGCAGCCGAACTCCATTCCCGAACACGAGCGTGATTACTATCTCGAACGCATGTTCCCGGCCTACGGAAACCTCGCCCCGCGCGACCTTTCCTCGCGCGCGGCAAAAGAAGTCTGCGACGAGGGCCGGGGCGTCGGGCCCGGAGGCCGCGGCGTGTACCTCGATTTCTGCGACGCCATCAAACGTTTGGGCGAACATACTATCCGCGAACGCTACGGAAACCTCTTTGAAATGTACGAGCGTATCACGGACGAAAACGCGTATCAGCAGCCCATGCGCATCTACCCGGCCCCGCACTATGCCATGGGCGGCCTCTGGGTGGATTATAATCTGGAGAGCAACATCCCCGGGCTCTTCGTCCTTGGTGAGGCGAACTTCTCGGACCACGGCGCGAACCGCCTCGGAGCGAGCGCCCTCATGCAGGGGCTTGCGGACGGGTATTTCATTATTCCTTATACCATTGCCGATTACCTTGCGAAGATTGCTCCGGGCAAAGTTAATGCCGACCATCCTGAATTTAAAAAGTCTTGCGAGGACGTCGAAACATCAGTGAAAAAGCTCCTGTCGATCAACGGCAAAAAGACCGTGCACGAGTTCCACCGGGACCTCGGCAAGATCATGTGGGACAACGTGGGCATGACCCGGAGCGAAGCGGGCCTGAAGGAGGCGCTCACGCTCATCCCCGGGCTGCGCGCCGAGTTCCAGGAAAACGTGAAGGTGCCGGGGAGCGGCGAGGACCTGAACCAGGAATTGGAGCGGGCCGGGAGGGTGGCTGACTTCCTTGAGTTTGCCGAGCTGCTCGCCAGGGACGCCCTGCGCAGGAATGAATCCTGCGGCGCGCATTTCCGTGTGGAGCGCGTAACGCCCGGTGGTGAGGAACAGCGGGACGACGCGAACTTCAGCCACGTGGCTGCGTGGGAATTCAAGGGCAGTGATAAAGAACCGGAACTGCATAAGGAGCCGCTGGTGTTCGAGACGCTGCAACCGACGGTGAGGAGCTACAAATAATTTTATCGTCATTCTCGCGAAGGCGGGAATCCAGGGGCTCTTTGTATTAAAACAAGGTCGCTGGATTCCGGGTCAAGCCCGGAATGACGGACAGGATCACGATGAATCTTACCCTCTATGTCTGGCGTCAAAAAGGTCCCGAACACAAAGGCAGGCTCGTGCAGTACGAGGCCAGGGGCATCAGTTCCGACATGTCCTTTCTCGAAATGCTCGATGTGGTGAACGAGGACCTGATCAAAAAGGGCGATGAGCCCATCGCCTTTGACAGTGACTGCCGTGAAGGCATCTGCGGCATGTGCGGCCAGGTCGTGAACGGCGTGCCGCACGGCCCGATGAAGAAGACCACAATCTGCCAGCTCCACATGCGCCACTTCAAAGACGGCGATTCCATCTACATCGAGCCGTTCCGCGCCAGGGCCTTCCCGGTGATCAAGGACCTCATCGTGGACCGGAGCGCATTCGACAAGATCATCCAGGCGGGGGGGTATATTTCAGTCCATACCAACGGCGCGCCGGACGGCAACACCATCCTCATCCCCAAGCGGGACGCGGACAGGGCCATGGACGCGGCCGAGTGCATCGGCTGCGGGGCCTGCGTCGCGGCGTGCCCGAACGGCTCGGCCATGCTCTTCACCGCCGCCAAAGTATCGCACCTCGCCTCCCTGCCCCAGGGTCGGACCGAGGCTGCCCGCCGCGTCTGCGTCATGACCGAGGAGATGCTTAAGGAGGGCTTCGGCAACTGCAGCAACCACTACGAGTGCCAGGCCGTCTGCCCCAAAGGCATCCGAGTGCAGTTCATTGCCAAGCTGAACCGGGAATTCCTCAAGGCGCAGGTAACATGAAACGTGCTATATATTATTGCTATTATATTGTTGAGACTTATAGGCAAGACCATTTCACGAAGCCAAGGAGGATACCATGAAGCGTTTTTCATCGATAATAGTGCTGATGTCTATGATAAGCCTCTTCGCCTTATTGGTGTACGCGGCGGACACCTTTGATCTCACCATCCCGCTTCCGCTCACGGGCAAGCAGGCCAAGTTCGGCGAGATCATGAAGCGGTCCTACGAGCTGGCCGCCGAGGAGATCAATGCCAAGGGCGGCATCAAGGGCAAAAAGCTCGCCCTTTCCTTCGAGGACTCCTCAGGCAAGCCGGAGACCGCCCGCGCCATCGTGGAGAAACTCATTGACGTGAAGAAACAGCCGCTCATCGTCGGAGAATATACCTCGTCCTGCGCGAAGGCCGTTGCCGCTGTTGCCGAGGAGCGCAAGACCCCCTATCTGGTCGTGGCCAGCGCCGATGACGACATCACGAAGCAGAACTACAAGTACGTCTTCCGTCAGAACGAGGTCAATGCCCACTATGCCGACGCACTGGTCTCCTTCATGAAGGAGGTCGTGAAACCGACCACCATCGCGATCCTGTATGAGAGCTCCGCGTTCGGCACCTCCGGCGCTGAGGCCATGGAAAAGGACGCTCAGAAGCTTGGCATCAAGGTTGTATTGAAAGAGAAGTTCGAGACCGGCGCCATCGACTTCAGGCCGGTCCTCGGAAAGGTAAGGGCGGCCCAGCCCGATGTCATATACACCGTGTCCTATGCGAACGAGGCCCAGCTTCTGATGAAACAGATCAAGGAACTGCGGGTCGACGCGAAGCTCTTCGCGGGCGGCGCCGCCGGGTTCGCCATTCCGGAATTCATCGACGGGGCAAAGGACGCCGCGGAGTATGTGGTCAGCGCGACGCTCTGGACGCCCCAGCTCAAGTATCCCGGAACGAAAGAGTTCGCGGAAAAATACAAGGCAAAGTATGGCGATTATCCCTCGTATCACGGCGCCTCGGCCTATGCGGCTTTATTTGTCGTGAAGGATGCGCTCGACCGGGCCAAGAACTGGAACCAGGACGGGATACGCGACGCGCTGAAGGCGACCAATATCAAGACCGCCTTCGGCCCCGTAAAATTTTTGGACAAAGATGGGTATCAGAACCAGAACTTCATGGACACGCTGGTCATCCAGGTTATCAAGGGCCAGTTCGAGACGATCTGGCCGAAACAGCATGCCGGCGCCCCCTTTGTCTTTCCCGTCCCGTCGTGGAGGGAGAGGAAGTAAATCAAGTGCGGAGTGCGGAGTGGCGAGTACGGAGTAAAAGCTATTTTTTACTTCTTATTCCGCACTTTACATTTCGCACTCCGCACTCCGCACTCGCCACTCCACACTGAGGTTCTCCATGTCCTCTGTCCAACTTCAAGTCCTTTTGCAGACAATCATCCAGGGGTTTTTGCTCGGCGGGCTCTACGCCCTGCTCGGCATCGGCATGACCCTCATCATGGGGGTGATGAAGATCATCAACCTCGCCCACGGCGAGCTCATGATGGTGGCCATGTACATCGCCTTCGTCCTCTTCTCCGCTTTCCATATCGACCCCTATTTGTCCGTCGTCGTTGCCGCGCCGGCCCTCTTTCTGCTGGGGGTCGCGATCCAGAAGTATCTGGTCAACCCGGTGCTCAAGGTCGACTCCATCCTGCCCGAGAACCAGGTGATCCTGACCGTCGGCATCGGCATGGTCCTGGCCAACATCGCGACCATCATCTTCAAGTCCGATTACCGCCAGACGCCCGTGGACTATTCGACCACGGCGTGGTACCTCTCGGACCTCTGGAAGACGGCCCCTATCGAGCTCTCGCTCTCCCTGCCCTGGTCGGTCTCTTTCGTGATCGCCGTGCTCATCACCGCGGGTCTTTGGTTCTTTCTTACGAAAACGGACATGGGCAAGTCCATCCGGGCCACGGCCCAGGACCAGGAAGCGGCGCTCCTCATGGGAGTGAACGTGGACCGGATGCGCATGATCACCTTCGGCCTCGGCTCCGCTCTCGTCGGCGCGGCAGGCTGTCTCTTTATCCCGATCTACTATATCTATCCCGACATCGGCGGCCAGTTCACCCTGATCGCCTTCGTCATCACGATCCTGGGCGGCCTCGGCTCCACCGTCGGGGCGATCATCGGCGGCCTGATTCTCGGTATCTTTGAGTCACTTACGGCCACCTACATCGGCATGGGCTGGGCCCCGGTCGGCAGGTTTGTGATCTTCGTGGCGGCGCTCGTGTTCCTGCCAGGCGGCGTGGCGTCGCTGCTGAAAACGAGGAAGTTCGGGAAATGAATCGCGTTCACCCTCCCTTCATCCCTCCCATCAAGGGAGGGACATTAATTGTTCCCCTCTCCCCATGCGGGAAAGGCAGGGTGAGGGGGCTTTTTAAATGAAAAAACATGTTCCTTTCATAATCGTCGGCCTCCTCGCCCTCATTCCCCTTATAGGATTGAGCAGCTATACCATGCACATCCTCATCCTCGTCATCATGTGGTCCGTCATCGGCATGGCCTGGAACCTGCTCTCCGGATACACCGGCCAGGTGTCCTTCGGCCATGCCGCGTTCTTCGGCGCCGGCGCCTACACGGCAGGGATGGTCTACAGCAAACTCGGCATCTCGGGATGGTGGGGAGTGCCGCTCAGCGTCATGGTCGTGACCGCCTTTGCGCTGGTCATCGGGTACATCTGCCTCAGGCTGCGGGGACCGTTCTTCGCCCTCGCGACGCTCTCCATGGGCGTCATCCTCCGTATCGTCGCCGAGAATCTCGTGGGCGTGACCGGCGGAGACCTCGGCATCATGATCCGGGAGCGGACCTGGGTCGAGAAGATCTGGTACTACTACATCATCCTCGCTATCGCCTGCGCGACGTTTCTTGCGGTCAAGGCGGTCATCCAATCGAAGCTCGGCTACTATTTCGTGGCGATCCGCGAGGACCAGGACGCGGCTGAGTCGCTCGGCATCAATACGACGTTCTACAAGACCATCGCGCTCGTCCTCTCCGCCGTGCTCACGGGCCTCGCAGGCGCCTTCTACACGAACTACATGGGGTACATCGACCCCAAGGTCGTCTTCGCGCTCCACGACATATCGATTGTCACGATCATGGTCGTGATGGTGGGCGGCGTGGCCACCGAGTGGGGCCCGGCCGTAGGCGCAATCATCATGGTCCTGCTTGCCGAGATGATCCGGTCGATCCCGGTGCTCGGCACGGCCCACCATACGTTCTTCGGCATCCTGCTGATCGTCATCATCATCTTCCTGCCGAACGGCATTGTCGGTGATTTTGCGAAACTGAAGAAACTTGCCGGTCTTGCGAGGAGGACCTCATGAGCTTCCTCGACGTTCAAAAGGTCTCCCGATTCTTCGGCGGCCTTGCCGCGATCAAGGACGTATCCTTTGAGGTCAGAAAAGGCGAGATCCTCGGTCTCATCGGTCCGAACGGCGCGGGCAAGACGACGCTGTTCAACGTGGTGAACGGCTTTTACCATCCCTCGCGGGGAGACGTCTTTTTTAAGGACCGGAAGATATCGGGGCTCAGGCCCCACCGGGTCTGCATGCAAGGCATCGCCCGGACCTTCCAGGTGGTGAAGCCGCTCCAGCGGATGAGCGTGCTCGACAATGTCGTGGCATCGGCGTTCCTCCGCGCAAAAGATAAGAAACAAGCCGTGAAAATTGCGCGCGATTCGCTCCAGTTCACGGGCCTGTATGATGATCGGGATGTAATATCGAGGGGGCTGCCGCTCGGAAAACGGAAGCGGCTCGAGATCGCCCGGGCGCTCGCCACGCAGCCCGAGCTGCTTCTGCTGGACGAATCATTTGCCGGGCTGAACCCCGCGGAGCTTGATGAGTCCATCGGTATCATCCGAAAGATCAAGAACAAGGGCGTCACCATCATGATCATCGAGCACCACATGAAGGTGATCATGGCCATATCCGACCGGATCGTGGTCCTGAACTACGGGGAGAAGATCGCCGAGGGAACACCCCTTGAAATACGGAACCACCCCCTTGTGGTCGAGGCCTATCTGGGAGAGGCGCAGAGTGCTTGATATCAGGAGCATAGACGTATTCTACGGCGACGTCCAGGTGCTCTGGGACGTGTCGTTCGAGGTGAAACAGGGCGAGGTCGTGGCGCTCATCGGCGCGAACGGCGCGGGGAAGTCCACGACGCTCAAGGCGATCTCGGGCCTCCTCCGGCCCCGGCAGGGGGAAATCCTCTTTAACGAAACGCCGCTCGGTTCCGTGGAGGCCCATCACCGGATCGACCTCGGCATGGCCCTCTGCCCCGAAGCGCGCAGGCTTTTCGTGGAGATGACCGTTGAGGAGAACCTTGACATGGGCTCGCTCCGGGGAGAGGCGAAACGACAACGCGAGAAGACAAAGGAGACGGTGTTCGGGCTCTTCCCCCGGCTCCGTGAACGCAGAAAACAGCCTTCCGGAACACTCTCCGGCGGCGAGCAGCAAATGGTGGCCATCGGCCGGGGGCTCATGGCCATGCCGAAGCTGCTGATGTTCGACGAGCCGTCGCTCGGCCTCGCCCCGATCCTCGTGCGCGAGATCTTCGATATCATAAAAAAGGTCCGTGAACAGGGGACCACGGTCCTGATCGTGGAGCAGAACGTGAAGCAGACCCTTGCCGTCGCGGACCGCGCCTATGTGCTCGAAAACGGCAGGGTGGTGATGCAGGGCACGGGACAGGCGCTGCTCACGGATGAACATGTGAAGACGGCGTATCTGGGAGTGTGAACGGGCAGAATGCTGCCCGCAAATAACAAGCACCAATATCCAAATCCCAAATAAATTCAAAGCATCAATTTCTAAATTCAAATTTGGGTATTCGGTATTGTTCGGGATTTAGGATTTGCAATTTAGAATTTCCACCGGAGGTGGCCCATGTATGTTTCCGACTGGATGACGAAAAAGGTCTTTACCGTCGATGCCGACGACTATCTCTCCGACGCCCTGACGCTGATGAAGGAAAAGTGCATCAAGCACGTGCCTGTGGTCAAGAACGGCAAGCTCAAAGGACTCATCTCCGACAGGGACATCAAGGAATATTCTCCCTCAAAAGCCACATCGCTCGATATCTATGAGCTTCACTACCTTCTGGCCAAGACAAAGATCAAGGAGCTCATGACGACAAAAGTGGTCATTGCCGCACCCGATACCCCCGTTGAAGAAGCGGCAATGATCATGCTGGACGGCAATATCGGCTGCCTCCCTGTTGTTGAAGACGGCGACCTCGTGGGCATCATATCGGACCGGGACATCTATCGGGCACTTGTGGACATCACCGGGGTCCGGCACGGCGGCCACCGGATCTACGTTACGGTCGAGGACAGGCCGGGTTCCATCCGGGAAGTGGCGGACATCATCAGAAAGCATGCCTTCCATCTCCAGAGCATCCTGACATCCTATGAAGGGGTAAAGAAGGGCTACCGCGACGTTGTGATCCGGACGACGGAAGCGGGAGACTTCAAAGGACTGAAGGAAGAACTGGAGGGTACGTACAAGAACGTCAAGATCAGGAAGGGGTGATGGATTGAAAGAGAGTCGAATCGACTCTGATACTATCACTCACCTCGCTGCAATCCTCACCTCGACCAGGTGTTCCTGACGGTCATCAACAAGGGGAATGGCCTTGTCGTGCTGCAGAGCGCCGTCGACGGTCACACTCGTATCGTCGCTGCCCACGGGCGTTTGCCGGACAGTGATATGATAGAGAGTTTCCCGGTACCGGTAATGAAAGTGAAGTTCATTTTTCTATCTCTTCAAGTATTCGCTTAGCCTACTGTTTCAGCGTGCCCAGCTCGTGCTGGACAACATCCCACACGATTTTGACGTCAATCCCGAAATATTCATGGGTGATCATGTTCCTGAACGCCCGGATTTCCTGCCAGAGCACGTCGGGATACTGTGCCTTGATCTCGTCGGAGATGTTCCGAACCGCTTCGCCGATGATCTCAAGCTCCCGCACAGTGGCGGCAAAGGTCTTGCGGTCACCAGCGAACGTCTTGAAGTCCATATCAACGACAAATGACTCTATCGCCTCGATTGATTCCACGATGTCCACCAGATAGAGTTTCTGGCTTCTGTCAGACATACACGGTCTCCTTCAGGATTTTCTCCCTGACAACCGGTTTTAACGCGGACTCGATTCCGAGGTCAACCTGCTTGTGCAGATTCTCCCCGAGATAGCGCTGAAGGGCGAAAAATTTTCTGAAGATACGGTCTGTCTCCATCTCCACGCTGATATCAATGTCGCTGTCCTCGCGCTGATCGCCCCTGGCATAGCTGCCGAACAAACCTATCTTGACAACGCCGAAGTTCCGCTCAAGCTCATGCTTGTGGGATGACAGGAACCGCAGCACCTCGTCCTTCGTCATTTGTTCTACCTCCTTGCGCCATTCATGGCATATTGCATAGACTACCTATATTAGTATATTGAATCTTCGCCTAATGGTCAATGAAAAACATGCGGACTGTCAAGCCAAAACAGAAATGTCGGTTTTAGAGAGCAGCGGGGAGTTGTTCCCCGGGTTCTTCTTTTCAAAGCAAGGGAACGCGGGTAAAAAGCCTATTTCCAAATGTTATCCGCCTGCAACAGGTATCCTCACCTCGACCAGGTGTTCCTGACGGTCGTCAACAAGGGGAATAGCCTTGTCGTGTTGCAGAGCGCCGTCGATGGTTACGCTCGTCTCACCGCTGACCACAGGCGTTTGCCGGACAGTGATATGATAGAGAGTTTCCCGGTACCGGTAATGCACCTTGAACGACTCCCAATCCGCGGGGAGGCACGGCTCGAAACGCAGTTTGTCCGTTTCAAGCCTCAGCCCCAGGAGTGATTCCACGATAAGCCGGTACATCCAGCCGGCCGATCCCGTGTACCAGGTCCATCCGCCGCGGCCGATGTGCGGCGAGACCGCATAGAGGTCGGCTGCGACAACATACGGCTCTCCTTTATAGGTCTCAATTTCCCCGGACGAGCTCCCATGGTTCACGGGGTTGATCATCGTCAGCAGTTCCCATGCGCGTTTGCTGTCGCCCAATGCGGCGAAGGCCATCGCTGTCCAGATTGCGGCATGCGTGTATTGCCCCCCATTTTCCCTGACGCCGGGCACGTACCCCTTTATATAGCCGGGATTCAAATTCGACTTGTCGAAGGGCGGGTCCAGGAGCTGGATCAGTCTATGGTCCCGTCGAACAAGAAGCTTATCCACCGCTTCCATTGCCGTGCGGGAGCGTTCGGCGTCCCCGGCGCCGGAGAGAACAGACCAGCTTTGCGCAATGGAATCGATCCGGCATTCGGGATTAGTTGCCGAACCGAGCGGCGTGCCATCATCGAAAAAAGCGCGGAGGTACCACTCACCGTCCCAGCCATGCTGCTCGATATTCCGGCGCAGTTCCGTTGCCTCTGTCCGGCAGCGTTCGACAAAGGGCAGGTCGCCATGCAGGCGCGCGATCTCCGTGAACCGCATGAGAACGTGATACAGGAAAAATCCCAACCAGACGCTTTCTCCTTTGCCGTGTTCGCCCACCCTGTTCATGCCGTCGTTCCAGTCACCGGAGCCGATAAGCGGCAGACCGTGCTCGCCGAAACTGAGGCCCTTCATGATGGCCCGCACACAGTGCTCATACAAACCGGCCGTCTGTGCGGACGCGCGGGGAAGATCGTAGTACGAGTCCTCGTCCGGATTCACCGGGCGGCCCTCGATGAAGCGGACGGGTTCATCCAATACCCCGGTGTCCCCGGTGGTCAGAACGTAGCGGGAGGCAGCCAGCGGCAACCAGAGGAAGTCGTCCGAACAGTGTGTGCGCACGCCCCGGCCTGACGGAGGATGCCACCAATGCTGGACATCGCCCTCCTTGAACTGATGGGCCGCGCACAGGAGGAGCTGCTCGCGCACGAGGCCCGGTTTTGCGTGGATGAGCGCCATCACGTCCTGCAACTGGTCGCGGAAACCGAAGGCGCCGCCCGACTGGTAGTATCCGCTGCGGGCCCAAACACGGCACGCAAGGGTTTGGTAAAGGAGCCAGCCATTGGTCAGGATATTGACGGACTGGTCGGGTGTTTCCACTTGCACTGCGCCAAGCGTGTGATTCCAGTACTGCCAGACCTTTTCGAGAGCGCTGCGCGCTGCAGCAGCCCCCCGGAAACGACGCACCAGTTTGCCGGCGTCATCAACATCCCGCCCTGCGCCGAGCCTGAAGATGATCTCGCGCTCTTGCCCGTCGGCCAGCTCGAAGGGGACCTGGATGGCGGCGCAGGGATCCAAAGCGGTCCCCACCCTGCCGGAGAGGCGCGACCGGGTCATGGCCGCGGGATCCCGGAGCGTGTTGTTGCGGCCGAGGAACTCGGTCCTGTCGCCGCTCACGGTCCGGGGCGCATCGTCCACATCGAAGAAGGCGACCCGGTCGACGAACTCCGTGTTGTAGGGGTTCCGCGCAAAGAGCGCGCCGGTGTTGGGATCAAGTTCGGTGACCACGTGCATTGTCGTTTTCGGCCGCAGATCTCCCAGCACCCATTCCGCGTATCCGAAGACGGAGAGCCGGCGCGATCTGCCGGACTCGTTTCGTATTTTCAGCACCGTGAACTTGATCGAAGCATCCACGGCCACGTAAACCCACATCTCCGAGCGGATACCGCGCTCCGTGTGCTCGAAGACGCTGTAGCCGAATCCGTGCCGTGTGACGTAAGGCGTTGCCCCGCGGCTGGGCAGCGGCGTGGGGGACCAGAAGTGGCCGCGCTCTTCATCACGGATGTAAAACGCCTCTCCGCTCGAATCGCAAACAGGATCGTTCCCCCAGGGAGTGAGGCGGAACTCATGGGCATTCTCGCTCCAGGTGTAGGCAAGCCCGCTCTCTGAAATGACGGTCCCGAAAAGCGGGTTTGCCAGCACATTCACCCACGGCGCCGGCGTCACCTGCCCGTGCGTTGTCGTAATGATGTACTCGCGCCCGTCAGGCGTGAATCCGCCCAGCCCGTTGAAGAACGCCAGATCGCGGCGAGGCAACGCGGCGACTGCCAGGGGTTCGGATATATGAGTTCGGGTCAATGTAAGGAGCGGCATTGTTACTTCCGCAAGACTGCGGCGGTTGATCTGCTTCGCCAGCGACCCCCTGCTGTCGGTGATGATGGCGCGAGCAACGGTTTGGATCAGGATGCGGTCCTCATTCGATATTTGGTCCGCAGGTCTAACGAAAATACCGCCTGGTTGATCGGTCACGTTGACTTCGACGCCTGCGGCAATGAGCCCCATGATCTGGTCTTGCAGAAGTTGCCGGTAACCGGCGTGATCTTCGTTCCAGATCACCAGGTCCACGGCCAGTCCTTTGAGACGCCAGTATGCGTAGGCCTGTACGAGTTGGCGCACCAGGTCGATATTGGCCGGATCTTCCATCCGCAGCAGAACGATCGGCAAATCGCCCGAAATGGAGTAGCCCCAAAGACCGGATTGCCCCCGGCGGTTGTTGATGATGACGCCCGGTTCCGCGCGCAGCGAAGAATTGGCATAGATCACCGAGCCGGCAAGGTGTCCATAGAGCTGCGCATCGGACTCTGTGGCATTGAGCTGCTGCAGGAGCACCTGGCTATGTGTCCACGCCAGCTCAAAGACGCGGTCCGCGACATGCCGGTCCTGGTATTTCTCCACAAGGCTTAAGGCTGCATCGCGGGTTTCGCCGATGCCGGAGACGATATTGATCGTTGCCGATTCTTCCGGATCGAGGGTTATCCGATACCGTACAGCGACGATCGGATCGAGCACCGGGCCCTCGCTGTCCGAGAGCGCCCCTGTAAAAAAACCGGCCGCCCCGCTCATCGCTTGTGGATGGGCGACCGTGTTTCCGCGGCCGATGAACTGCATGCGGTCCGTCTCATAGGAGACTTCCCCGACCTCCGCCCCGTGCACGGCCATGAGATGGAACAGCCACGGTGGCTGCTCTTCCCGAGAGCGGGGACGGCGAGTGCAGAGGATCGCCCGCTGCCGGCGGATGATCTCGGTCTGAACAAAGAGATTGCTGAACGCCGGATGCAGCGCGTCAGAGGCGGACGGTGCGAGGACCACTTCCGCGTAACTCGTGACGTCGATCGTCCTGCGTATCCGGGCGCGATTCGTGATCGTGGTCCGGCGCAGTTCGATATCATCCTCGGGTGAAACAGCAATCTCGGTATGGGCGTCAAAGTCGTGGTTCCGGCAGCGAAACTCCGCTTTCGCCTCCGAGAAGATCGCCTCGTAGTCATTCGATTCATTGGATGATTGATTATCCTGGCGCTTAAGCGTCGGCTGATATGCGGTCGACCAGAACTCTCCGCTCGCCACGTCCCGGAGGTAACAGAACGTGCCCCAGTTGTCACGGGTGCTGTCTTCGCGCCAGCGTGTCACGGCGATGTCCTTCCAGCGGCTGTAACCGCCCCCCGCATTCGTGATCATCACGTGGTATCTGCCGTTGGACAACAACTGCACTTCAGGGACCGGCGTATCCGGGCTGCTGAAAACGCGCATCGGCGTCTCCGTACCGCGGGAAGCGCCCTGGAGGTCGGAGAGCTCGGCAATGTGCGAATAAAACGCCGTGGCCTTCGGCACCCGCTCCTGGAGCAGCAGCATGGTTGCCTGGAACACCGGCTCCGCCTCAAAGCGCTTCTGCATCGGACGGTCCAGAAGCAGATAGGCCAGCGAGAGCAGGCTCATACCCTGGTGATGCGCCATGAAGGACCGGACCACGGCGCTCGATTGTCCGCGCGGCAGACGTGAAGGTGTGTAGTCGATCGCTTCATAGAAGCCGTATTTTCCTTCAAACCCTTCAGCGGAGAGTCGCTCGAGGTTCATACACGCTTCCTCGGGCGCCACCATCAGCGCAAGCGCCGAAGCATAGGGCGCAATTACCAGGTCTCCGGCGAGCCCGCGCCGGAGCCCCAGGCCGGGCACGCCGAAGGCCCGGTACTGGTAGTTAAGACGGACGTCGATCATATTGTAGCCCGATTCCGAAATGCCCCACGGCACCCCGCGCTTCTCTCCATATTCTATCTGCCTGGCCACAACCGCCTTATAGGTCTGGTCGAGCAGCGTGTTTTCATACGTCGGCATCACCAGAAGCGGCATCAGGTACTCGAACATCGATCCGCCCCACGAAAGGAGGATCGGCTCTCCACCCGTAGTGGTGAGCAGGCGCCCCAGGGTAAACCAGCTCTCCTGCGGCAGTTGTCCCTGCGCAATCGCCACGAAACTGTACAGTCTCGCTTCCGAAGCAAGTAAATCGTAATAACTCGCGTCCCGCCGGCGTTCACCCACGTTGTACCCGATGGTCAATAGATGGCGCTCCTTGTCGAACAGGAAGTCATATTCCATGCGGCTGAGTTCAATTGATTGCAACGCAAGCCGTTCGATGGCCGCGATCCTCGATAGGGCGCGTTGGTTGCCAAGCCCTGCCAAATCGCGCAATGTCGGTATCTTGTCAATACCAAGACCCGTCGACGGGGAGAAAAGGTTAAGCTCTTCGAGGGCCGTTCGGCATTGCAGGGCAAAGGCACGCGCCCACCATATCGCTTGATCGTCAGGACCATTGTTGAGACTGGCCACAAGTTCCTCGATGAGCGTAGACAAACGATCAAGGCACAGCCGCGCCGCCGTAAGCGTAGTCGGCGGGGAATTGTACGCGGACTCCAGCTCCTTCTGAAGAAGAGCGAGCCCCGCGGGAGCGTATACTCCCGGAGCGGCTCCTTCCACGGCATCTGCGAGAAGCCCCATGAGAATCATGAGGGTATCGCTGAGGCCGTCAACCAATCTCGGTCCCAGGATTTTTTGATCGGGAAGCGCGAGCAGACCCGGCCGCAAGGTCAGCAGATGGCCCGCAAGGTTTCCACTGTCCACCGCCGAAATGTAGGTGGGCGGCAAAGGCTTCAGAGATTGCGTGTCGTACCAGTTGTAAAAGTGGCCCCGGTGTCGTTCCAACGCCCCCATGGTGAGGAAAGCATTCGCTGTGCGTTCGATGAGTTGTCCGGTTGAAATGTATCCGAAGTCATGTGCGGACAGATTCGCGAGCAGCGCAAGTCCCATGTTGGTCGGCGACGTGCGATGCGCGACCACGCCAACGGGATGCTCCTGATAGTTATCAGGCGGCAGCCAGTGATCTTCCGGGCCGACGAAGGTCTCGAAAAACGCCCAGGTCTTTCGGGAAAGCTTCCGGAGAAAAAGGGTCTGTTCGTCCGTCAGCCTTGCTTCGCGGCGCGTGAGCGGGCGGCTGATCCACCACGCGATAGCGGGGGAGAAAAACCAGAGGCCCAGTATGGGCCCGGCCGCTGCGAACGCCGCCGGCCCCGAACGAGCCAGGTAGATCACCGTGGCAATGGCAATGACCGGGGCGATCCACATGGTCCGGTAAGAAGCAAAGAGGCCTGTACGGCTGGTACGCCCGGGATCGTTCGACGGATTCCATTCAAGCAAGCGCCTGTGCGTTACCAGCATCCGCCACGTGGTGCGCACAATCGCATCCAGACTGTAAAACGCCTCGTAAGGCAGGCAGACGAGCGAAAATGCGGCTTGGGCGAAACGCCTGCGCGTAGAGCGCACTGAGGCGGAGAGATGCTGACCGAGAAGCACATCGCCCGGCTTCTGAAGCACATCCAGGACAGAGGCGATCAACGAAGGAATCAGGATGATGCCGATCATTGACAGGGTCCAGAACCAGGCCGATGACAAGATTGTCCAGCCCAGCAGCAACAGCAGTGTCATTGCCGGCGACACGAGACTGCGCCGGAGGTTGTCGAGGAGCTTCCATTGGGACAGGAGCGAGAGAGGATTTTTCTGAAGGCGCGCATCAAGGCCCGGCACGGGACCGGGAACATTCGGCAGCAGCCATCGCACAAGCTGCCAATCTCCGCGGATCCAGCGATGCCGGCGG
>ERZ1292625.1362-Hain-H41-01um-R1-1362-length-29594-cov-7_pt1 | contig 29594 bp, 35 predicted proteins | sample MGYA00564400_ERZ1292625 | MGnify/ENA primary metagenome ERZ1292625 (study PRJEB36523, sample SAMEA6512639) | groundwater metagenome | collected 2019-01-08 | study: AquaDiva: Metagenomics assemblies of 32 groundwater samples | reverse complement strand
TTCATCTCCTTTCATTTTAGATGAATGTGTCCAAGATGTTCGATGCCTTAAGAATGAAAAACAAAAAAGGGTTTACATTAATAGAAGTCGTTGTTGTTATGGCGATTATAGCCGTTTTAGCAGCTTTAGTTGTAGGAGCTATTAGAGTAGCCAGGAATACAGCGACTGAGACCGTGAACAGAAGTAATGTCAAAACAGTACAAACGTGTCTAGAAGCATACTATGCAAGATATGGAGCTTACTGTGGAAAACCCCAAACAATATTTGCTATAATGCAAATCCCAGTACGGGCCAATGGGGAGATGGATTTCTTCTAAATAACGTGGCTGCTGCCTTAAGTCAAGACGGAATACAATGTAACTTATCTAAAACAACCTCAAAGGCTTCCTGGTGTAGCTTTAGTGATGGTTGTGGTGGTGCCGGTTGGTATCTAGAAACAGACAGATATCGAACTTGCACATATAACGCCACGGGAGATGCTTGTATGGAAAATGCTAACATACCCTAGAGGCACAATTGAAAATACCTTAACAAATTCTTCAAACTACAGATAAACTTTAATTATATTTACTCAGGATTTATTCATCAATCATCACTCTATCGGCATTTATATACCAGTTCTCTATACTTTCAAGTCTATCTGACGGAGCCCCGAGTTTACCCTCACCTATCCCCTTCACCTTATCCGAAGTAATAAACATATAGTACGGATTGTATATATATACCGCCGGCACATCTTCTAAGATAACTTTCTGGACCTCTTCTAGCTTGGCCGTCTTCTCCGTATCGCTTGTAGTCTTTCTAGAAACCTCTATAAACTTATCTAGTTTCCTGTTTTTATATTTTGAGAAGTTCAGTCCGGGATCAACTACTTGCGACGAGTGCCAAAAACTGAAAAGGTCGGGTGTAGTACCCAGGTTTTCACCGATTATTAAAATGTCATAGTTTCTCGGTCTGACATAATCTTTCTGAAGATTATTCATATTTTCTATTTTTACTTCTGTTTTAATACCCATTTTTTTCAAATTCTCAGCGACAATTTCAGCTGTGACTTTTAGCTCTTTTGTATCACCGGAAGCAATTTTTAGAGTCACATCTTTGCCCTGATACTTGAGCTGTCCGTTTTCAAGTGTATAACTAGCTGTTTTTAGAGTTTCGTTTGCTTTTGTCATATCTCCCCCACTATCAACTGTTATGCTGGTATGGCTTGCCAGACTTGGAGCTATGGGATAATAAGCCGGTAGACCTTTCCCGTCCACCGCTTTTTCCAGAACTTGTTTTCTATCAACAGACTGACTGATGGCTAAACGAAGGTTTTTCTCTTTTAGAAAGTCGTTCTCTACGTTGAAAAACATTGCAACATATCTAGGTAAGATATATTCATGAATATCATTTCCCCTTGTCCCGCTAAACTTTTTGACCAGTTCCTGTGTCGGGTTGCCTACTCCATTGATATTCTTTTTGTTATACTCATCAACCAACTCCTTTTCATCCAGAAAATTTTCAAGAACAATTTTTTCTATATATGGCTTTTTATCATAAAAGTCTTTATTTGTACTTAAAACAAGCTTTTCTCTTCCAGACTCCTTTACTAGGTTGTTAAACTTATAGGGACCGGTTCCGATAGGTTTGGTATTAAAGTCCACTGTCTGCATGCTGGCAGCCGGTATTTTACCTAAAATATGTTTTGGTAGGATTTTGAGAGTGGTATTTTCCAAGAAAGAGTCAGAGGGCTCAGCTAAAATAAGTTTAATCTCTCCTTTTTCTGTCTTTTCGGCCTTCACTCCTTTCCAGGACTCATACAGATAACTTTGTGTGTCAGGATTTTGTATCGTCTCAATGGTAAAAAGGATGTCATCCGCACTAAAATCAGTGCCATCGTGCCACTTCACCCCTTTTTTAATTTCGAATGTATAAGTCTTTCTATCTTCAGACAAACTCCATTTGCTCGCCAGATCCGTTTCAAGCTTCCTATCATTACCATATTTCATGAAACCGCTAAATATTAGCCTCACAGCATCTTCATCATTTTGGTTCGTCCCGGAGTATAGGGGATTAATCCGCGAAAACTTTCCAAGATTTCCCTCTGAATATATCCCACCCGATAGAGGCTTATCTTTGTTATAGTAAGCCTCTATCTTTTGAAATGAAGATATAAACATAGAAAACACGGCTATTAAAAAAACGAGACAAAAAACCACCAAATTTCTTAGGTGAATAATCCGATATAATCTCCTGGAAACAACTATGTAGGCTTTTTGGAAATCTTCCGCCTCCAAGTTCCTCATCTTGATTTTAATTTTTTGGAAGTTTAGAGAGTGCCTTAAAAAAAATCTTTTGAGTTTCATTTTTTTATTTAAAAATGAGACTGACCATAATGGTACCGCAAAAAACAATGGCCGATATAATTGTTAAAAAGAAAATAGCCTTCTCTGCGCCTCTTTTTTTCATGTAAGCGCCTCCACTACCACCAAAGGTCGCGCCAAGACCGCCATCCTTTTTCTGCAACAACACCGAAACAATGAGAATAACCGCTGAGACTATGATAATTACTGTAAGTATATCTTTTTGCATGAGTGTAATTTTAGCAGAAAAAGAGTCAAGATACAATGACCAAGAGACAAGATACAAACAAATTACAATCTATAAATAACAAACCGGTTTACCTAAAATTGAAAGTTGTTTGGTTATTGCTTTCTTGTATCTTGTTTCTTTTTGATGAGTTCTTTCTGAATACCAAAGACACTTTTCCCCGAAACTCTCATCTTCTTAGCTTTATCGCTCTTTCTTTTCCGGGCTTTCTTTAGTTTCTCTTCCTCTTCATCCCAGTTTTGTTTCATAGACTTTCCTTTATTTTCTTCGCTAGCTTTTCACCCACTATTTTAGATAAATTTTTTACTGATGCTTTTCTAACATTTTCTACCGAACCGAAAGTTTTGAGAAGAACTTTCTTTGTCTTTGGACCGATACCATCCACAACATCCAGATTGGACACAGCCATTTCTTTCCCCCGTTTGCTCCTATGATATGTAATTGCAAATCTGTGTGCTTCGTCACGGATTCTTTGCACTAGATATAGGCTCTCCGAACCTTCATCAAGCATAGTCTTTGTAAATCCGTCAGCGCCTTTACGAAATATCTCTTCTCGCCTTTTCGCTAGAGATACCACATTTAGCTTAAGTCCATATTGATCTAGTGCTTTCATTGCCGCCGAAAGCTGTCCTTTGCCTCCGTCTATGATTATGAGGTCTGGAATCTGTGAGAAAGATTCATCCGGCTTTGTGAGGTTATCAAATTTTTTGAATCTTCGTCCCAGTATTTCGCGTATCATATCCGTATCACTAATCTTATCTACTGTTTTTATCTCAAATCTGCGGTAATGGTTTTTCTCAGGAATCCCATCCACAAAGACCACCATTGATCCCACTGCTGCTTTACCAAAAATATTGGAGATGTCATAGCACTCTATCCTCTTTGGCATAGCGCCAAGATTCAAGGCATCACGAAGCCCAACTAGCGCCTTGTCCTGCGTCATTCTGGCTTGTCCAGAATCAAAATCCTCGCCTAGCTCTATGGTCTTAATCTTCTTCAGCCACATTAATCTATTCCTATACACTCCAGCCTTCTCGAAGTCTTCATTCTTTGCTGCCGACTTCATCTCCCGTCTGAATTCCTTCTCTATCTCTTTAGTCTTGCCCTGAAAAAGCTTCACCATCTGCCGAATATTTCGATTGTATTCTGCCTTTGTGACGTACTTCTCACAAGGACCGCTGCAATTCCCAATAGAATACTGCAGGCAAACCTTCTGGGGCATGTTTTCGCAGTGCCTAAACATGAATATTTTCCTTATATAGCGCAAAAGTCCCCGCACTGCCCCCGCACTTACGAAGGGACCGATGTACTTCGCTTTATCGTCCACTATCTGGCGCACTAATGAAACTTGCGGATAGTCTTCTGCTGTGATTTTGATATAGATATAGTTCTTGTCATCCTTCCACATCACGTTATATCTCGGCTTATAACGCTTTATCAGCTCCGCCTCAAGAATTAATGCCTCTATCTCAGAACTCGTCTTCATGTGCTCAATCTTGGCTATATTTCTCACTAACTCTTGAGTTTTAGGTTCTTGATCCGATCCTCTAAAGTACGACCTTACCCGAGCCCGCAGATTGATCGCCTTTCCGATGTAGATAATCTTCCCATTGGCGTTTCGGTAGATATAAACACCGGAAGTCGTTGGAAGTTTTGAAATCGTCTTTTTTAAATCCATTATATGTATAAATTATTTATTCAAACTCTAAAGTCTAGAGTTTATAATATCCAAATCCATCTTATCAAAATGAATATTACCATCAACTACCATAATCTCTCCGCCAAGCGCTTCAGCCACTTCTTCCCCCCGTTCTAGTGGTACATAAGGATCATTCTTTTCATTTATTACATAAACCTGACCAATATTCCCTTTGATTTTATCCCAATCAAACGAATCTCCAAAAAAGTTCCTAGTTTCCTCTATTCCCAAATCTACAGCAAAAGCGGCTATCAAAAACAGCTTACCAACCTTATTATTGGATTGTTCTAAATACCTCAATATCGCGGGAACACCCAGACTATGCCCAATCAAAACCGTCTCTTCATCGGGCTTTAGCTCTTCAATGACTTTTAGCCACTCATCTTGCTTCGGCCAGAGACCACCCGGCATTTTGGGAAGTTCTACGGAATATCCCTTCTTTTCCAAAAGCTTTTTCTCTTCTAAATACCAGTGTTGCTCTGGAGCACTATCCCATGCGTGTATAATAATCACCTTTTTCATAGGTTAATTATAGCACAAATCTACCGTGTAAAACTATTGACAAATCATAATCTTTATGATATACTCTTCTAGTTAAATCGAACCTTGTTATACCTCCTACTTTACCGGAATTCGGTTCATAAAACCCTCCTATGAATCGAATCCCGGTAAAGTTCAAACAAAACAAAATGGAGGTAAAAAGATGTGTCCGGAAATAGTACCTATGGGATTTGGGAAAGAAACGCAAAGTGTGATTGGGGAGATCAAGATTCTCCTCTCTCGCGGGAGTTCGCTTCTGGCGCACGACGTTGTGTTCAACACCATCGGCAAAAACGCCGAGGTTACGGACATCAACGGCAAAAGCGCTCCCTATGTCCTCGTCAGAGGCCATAAGGGCGAAAAGCAGCTGGTCGAACTCTTCACCCTCCTCAAGGAGGGTGTCTCTCCCATCTATCTCGGTTATGAGTGGGAATTCAGCGATCTTCTGCTCTTCATCGATAAGGATGGCAATATGTCTGGCCCCGGCGTCCAATAGACGTCACGCAGGCACCTCCATCCACCGGCATCATTGAGCCCCTAGCGAATTCATTCGCCGGGGGCTCTCTTACTTTATATAAATAAGTCTATAAAAGTTTAGTAAACTCCTAGTGCAGGCAAAAGTCCTAGGAAGATTATAATCGCAATAAAAATAGTATCTTTCCAGAGTCTCTCTTTCATTTTTTCTCTTCTCTCTCTTACTTCTAAGAAGGAGTAGGTGCTGGACAAGATAAGATTAGCAATGAAAAAGATAAGAACAATGCCTGAACTTGAAAAAACAGCAAGCAAAATCCCAACTGAGTTTACTAAAAAGGTATAAGCAATCAAGAAACAGAGAAAACCATATGTTTTCCAAAGTCTTGTATCTTTACCTACATATACAGACCGGGACCGAGCGAAGATAGAACTAAAAAGTAGCGGAATCGCTAGTACTATTTGGACTGACAAGAATGCGTCCTCTTTCAACAGTTCCGGAGTAAGGGTTATTAGTAAAGTAAATATAGTAAAGACTACTAGCAAATAAGCTATATTCATATGTACCCTAGTGTCAGGTATCGGATGATTGTTTGCTTCTGTTTCCATCTTTTTATTATACCATAGACAATAATTCAAAATCGACAACGAAAATGTTCCGTAAATAAAAAGGCCCCCGCATGGCCCTATAAAAATTGCCATGCAGGGGTTTACGTCTTTTGCGACTCAGGCGTAATAGTCCACCATGTTGCGATACTCAGCAGCCTCGCGTGCTGAGATCTGGAAGATATCATCTTCCGGGAGCTCATCCGGCCTCTTGCCGTATCTGAGGTGGTATCCCTGCTCGATGACTTCCCCGTTGTGGATGTAGTCAATGACAGAGCCTGTATCGACCAGTGTGCCATCCATGAACTTGCAATACAACAGCACCTTGTATGACAGGTCCGGCTCGCCATTCAGCGCAATCAGATGAACACCATCTTCCAGCTCAGAAACAGACTCGACTTTATCGTCAGGGTTTTCCATGAAGAGTGCCCTGATTTCGTCCAAGCTCATGCCTGGTTTCTTCTGTCCTGCTTCGGTCATAATGACTCATCCCCTTTCACTTTGTATAGTTCCCTGAACTCTTCTACTGAACCTACTACGAAAGGTGTGACATGAGCTCCGCAGTGAGGGCACTTCATGTCTTCTCCCACTTCCGACTCTTCCAGATCTATGTCGCATTGCACACATATAATGGTTTTTCTAGACATTCCGCCCCCTCAAGTTCCTCGTTTATAAAATAAACCGGAATACCTCCGGTTTTTTAACGCATGGATACTATAGCACAAAATACTAAATAGCACAAGGATTTAAAATCGGCCCGTCTCGCTGCGGCGAAGCCGAGGTGGGCCTGCCCGAGAGAATCCAGGGGGTTTTGCCTGCCTGCCGCAGGCAGGGGTTGAGAATTAAGCTTAAATAGAGTATAATATTTATCTGAAATTTGATTCTGTCAAATCTAGTCCTTTGAAGGGAGGTAAAACATGATCCCGCTATACGAAGGTAGTGCTTCTCTGGGTATTTTAGGACAAAACCACGATGTTACTATCGTGGTTGGTTCTCAGGGAACGTTGGCAAGGGTACTAATAGAGACTGGGCTTCCCGGAATCGGAACTCTCGGATTCGAGATATCACATGAGGACGCTGAGGTGTTGAATAAAATCGCCAACGATGAAGTAAAGAAAGAGGTCATAAACCCTTTTTGCTCGCGTGAAACATACTCACCAGAAAAGGCAAAGAGGATGCGCCTCATTCTTACCTCTGGCAACCCCGTGTTTATTCAGGCCGGAGAGCAATACCTTAATACCTCTTTCAGCATGGAGCAAACCGAATTCCAGGAGCTCTGTAAGGAGGTTCTCGCCTATCTCAGCTTCATGCCTTCTCACCCATAGAAAATAACGAACCCAAAGGAGGTTGTCAACATGAGAAGTTGCATGTTCGATTTTTGGAAGGACAGAGGTGTACAGAGGACACTGGCTATTGTTGCCCTGTTTGGCCTCGTCGGCATACTTCTGGCTCACGGCTAGTCGTCACAGATAGCCAATTGCACCAAACCACGCGTTATCAAGGCCGCCCTCACAAGGGGCGGTCTGATCTTTTTCAGAAATACGGATTTAGCACAAAAATCTAAGGCGGGGGTGTCCGAGAGAATCCAGGGGGTTTTGGGTTCTAGAATTTAAGTTAGTTTGAGAGAAACCTTTTTCCCGAGAGCTTTGCCGATTTTCTCAATTGTTTGTAGGCGAGGGTTCGCATTACCACTTTCTATCCGTGAAATAACTGGTTGCCTAGTATGAGCCTTTTCTGCCAACTCTGTTTGGCTCATTTTATTTTTAATCCTTAACCCAATAATCTGTCGAGCAAGCTCAAACTCAGGCTCGATTTTTTCGAGTTCTTTTCTGAGTTTTGCATCTTTCAGCATCTCTTTTTTATGTTCGTTCCATGATATAGTTTCCATTACATCTCCTTTAATCTGTTTTTGAAAATCTTCAACTCTTTCTTCGGTATTTCTTGGCTTTTCTTGCAAAAAGAATGTAGTATTATCACTTTATTGCCCGCAATCACGAAGAAATATCTGTAAATATTTGTGTTTGCTTTGATTCTCAGTTCCCATGCCCCTTTTATACCGACAACTGACTTCACATGAGGCATCCCTATTGCTAATCCATAATCCTCTAAGAGTAAAAACGTTTTAATGGTCTTAGCCTTAGCTGCATAGGGCAATTTCTCAACAAAGTCTTGAATCGGAGAAACACCACTCCCCTTTTTATAATATTCAATATTTAGCTTCATTTTATATCTTATAAGTTATAATGTCAATAGTCTTTTCACAAATTTAATTTTAGCTTTGTCTCAAAAGCAAAACAAGTATACAAAAAACCTAGGAAAATTTCTTTGGATTAACAGAAAAGGTACAATATTTCGCGTTCGCGAAATTTTGTACCCTATACTTTCTTTAGTTCTACTATATTGAGTGAAAATTGGCAGCGCAAACCACACACCATCAAGGCCGCCCGAATGGGCGGTCTGATCTTTTTCAGAAATACGGATTTAGCACAAAAATCTAAGGCGGGGGTTTTGGGTTGAGAATTTACCTTTAAAATGGTATAATCCTTACACTCTCGGGCAGGAGAGCTCTTTCAACTCCACTGTTCATAGCCGACTGGTGTAGGCCATAGGCGACTGAAAGGAGAAATTTTGAAACTTGAAAAGAGAGTTAAAAACCAAGTCGTAATTCGAGGAAGAATTTTGAAGGAAGATGTTGAAAAGTTACTTCTAGCCTTCTTTACTTACTTTCCAGAGCCAGATGATAGGATTGTCCTTCTGAGATGCGAGTTGATACGCTGTATTGACACTCGGTGGGTCTGGGGAAAACCTTCTTTCTCTGTAAGAATCCTGGGCGATCTGGAGCAGACTCTAGAAGTCATCGAAAGCGACTTCAATATAAACAGAAGCCTGGATGATCAACAGTGCCTTATAGACAGTTCCCCTTGGACCGGTGAAGTAGCTACCAGCAATCCTATGCTATTACAGCTTTTCTGGTATATAAGAGGTTGTCTTTTCACTGTCCAATCAAATCAAACACAAGTAGACCGTCGGCAAGGAATATCTGTCCTTGACGATAGGCTTCTGCATTATCTCGTCGAACAAAACAAGGAAGTCTTTGAAGCAATGGGAGTACCCCCCCTCAAATAAGACAATTCGCTGCTGCCCCAGCGAAAACCACGTACCAATAAGGCCGCCCTGCAAAGGGGCGGCCTGATCTTTTTCAGAAATACGGATATTAGCACAAGATCTAAGGTGGGCCTGCCTCGACGTCAAGGCGGGGGTTTAGAATTATAAATTACTGAGAGCTGACCATATCAAGAATATAATCAACACAGGAATGAACATAGCAAGAAAGCTATAAATATATAATTTAAAAATCTTGTTAACCTCATACCTCTTGTCTGGATCAAAATAAAAGTCTATATTTCTGTATGCTAGCCAACAGCCATAAAAAATAGATTTGTTTATTGTCATGTTTTCATTTGCTTTCTTCAAAATAATCAAACCCATGTATTGATATCCGAAGAAAATAGCTGACACAATACTTAGAATAGCGGCTATGTACCATTTAAAAGAAGGGAATATTTGTGTAAGAACTATGAGTATGAGAATCATCCCCATAAACACTGTGAATCGAAAAATAAGATACTTGTGAATTATCTTGTTTCTTCGCTCTATTGTCTTATTGGTTTCATCTTGTCCTGATGGTTCACATATTTCATTCATAAGTAAAATTATAGCACAAAAATCTAAGGTGGGGGTTTTGGGTTGATAATTTATTTAATCTTTTAATTGCCATTCGTAGATTCTTTCCAGTTCGTAAATTATAATTTTTTGATTGTTTTTTGGTTTTTTAACAATCTATTCTTCTATGCTTATAAGTGACCGTTCTTTATTCATCTGTCCTTTAAGCCATTTACCGACCGTCGTATCATGCTTATAAGTAACAAGACCAAATGTTTTCTCATTTGAGGTAGACTCAGAGATTAGAACTGCGTCACCAGTTTTTAATTTTAGTTTATCTTCAATATCATAAATGTCGCTCATGGTCCTCGCTATTGAATCCAAAACTCTAGAATCCCAGTCTTCAAGTTTGTTCTTATAGACTTTCCCTTTTTTCTTAGGAGATGGGAAATTTGTGGGGAATACTTTTACCCTTTTATATTCGTCTATATCAATTTCCTCATCACCAGCTTTAAAACTTTCGATTATTCTTATTGGAAGTCTCATTTTAGGATCAAGATCTAAAAATATATGAGGACATTTAAAATGAAAGTCTCCTTCTGGGTCTAAAATTAAAATATCTTTGTAATAGATAATTCCATTAATATATAATTCTGCTCTATTTTTCCTTGGAAGATATCTGCAAAAATCAGCAATTTTTTCTTTTTTTACCGAGTCTTCATCTGAGTATCCATTTCTTTGATTAGAGATTGGCTTAAATGACAAATCAACATATTCGGAAAAATCAAAAGTTTTCTTCTCTTCATCAATATAAGCATAGAACTTTCTTATATGAACTATTAGCCCTAGTGGGTGTTGCTGAGATGCCTGATATTCTTCCCATCTTGGTTTTTGACCTTTTTCTTCGTATTCTCCAGTATAAGGATATTCTCTATCTTTTATATCCCTTACTAGCACTGATCCGTGTACACTATGGTTTTCGCCCATAATTCTCATCATTCTATTTTTCATGATTATAGAAGACTTTACTTCTGATGTTAGACTACGTCTTCGAACGGCAAGTGATGTGCCAAAGAATGTAAAGAGAATTTGGTCGTTTTTAGGCATATACACCATGTCTTCTATCTCTGTCTTTCCCCAAAGATAAAACTCCATAACCCCTCTTTTTCGAATCTCCTCCCTGAATATATCATAAGATTTTTTTGAGAAATTAACGGAAGCAGCCAGTATATATCCATAGGGTTTTTCCTTGGGTGGAATCTCGCTTATGATCTCTTTAATTTTTTTAGGTCCTATATTTTTTAATCTCTTACATTGAATCATCCATAAATTTCCATCCATCGGTGTCTTGGACTCTATATTTTCACCATCCTCTTCTTCATTTTCCTGAGCAATCCTTTCCCATCCCCTAGCATCATAACCGTCGTCAGCACCACCCCTTCCAGTGGGTTCAATATTTTGCCAATCTTTAAAATCATAAATAAGGCGCCTTACAAGATCTTCAAACCTATGTGGGTCAAGATCTTCAAAGTGGATTGGATTGGTTGTCTTGGTTGGTTTGCCTTTTGTCATTTAGACATCTTTCTCTCTTATCTTATTTTGCTATGCTAATTATATCACCCCAGTTTACGCTAAATAACCCTATTATCTGTGACTCTAAGGTGTATAACTGCTTAAAGGTTGTGGAGAAAATTATTTTGCCTTTTCTTTTGAGCTAATTTCAGTTGCTACTCTTATGGACTCTTGAATTTTCTCCCACAAAACTTGATCATTCTCGATAGTATCCAAAATATCCTGAACTTGTCTATCTGATAGCTCTTTCTCAGATAGACTCCTTACCTCTTCTGCTGTAATTGTGAATTGAACTTGTTTCATGTTAGTTCTTTATCAATATCCGTAATGTAAACAACGTCGTTTTTCAAGACGGGCTTCACACCCTCTTTAAATATTATATTTTCTTTTAAATCTAAAACAAGTATACAGATTACTTCAAAATCATTTTTGAAACTTTTTCTATTTTCTTTTTCAACAGTTCGTCTTTGTTTATCTCGTGCTCCCAGATCCTTATAATGATCCACTTCTGTTGCTTGTAATACCTCGTCACATCTTTGTCTCTCTCTACATTTCTTGAAATCTTGTCTTCCCAAAATTTTTTATTGCTTTTGGGGATTCGTAAGTGCCTCGGACAACCATGCCAAAAGCAAGAATCAATAAAAATAACGACCTTTTTAGACGGCATAACGATATCAGGTGTTCCGTAATATTTTCTACTGTTTTTTCGATATCTAAATCCTTTTTGCCATAACGATTTACGAAACTCTATTTCAAGTTTCGTTTCCTTACTTCTAACCGAGCTCATGATCAAACTGCGTTTTTCTTTATCTACAGTATCCATGAGTTAAATGCGCCACAAATCCAACCATCTCCCATAGATATCGCAATCCGCATCGTTTCTAGACCAATCAATCTCAATCTTTCGAGCTTCTTCATGTTTGGTTAGCTGGCTTAAGGCTTCTTTGGAAATTTCTACTCCTCTTGGGTTAGTGCCTTCTTTGGGCAGCTTTATGTACTGATCTTTACCAAGAGATTTAAAGACATCCGCCTGCGCACTTTCAGGAAAGTAATATAGATTACCTTTGCCTTCCCAAACTATTTGAGCAAGCAGTAAGCCCATAGAGGGATGATAGTTGTTCTTAAACTCTAAAGCTTTTTGAGGATCAACGGTCCAAATAAGCTTAATGCCACCGAGATTTGGTCCGGTCATCGTTTTGATTGAGATTGGCTTACCAAAAAGTAAAACATCCGTTTCGGCTTCAGTGATCGGTATGTTGGTATCGACATTCTTTTCGCCTAACTTATAAATTAACAGAGCAATTAGAATCTTTTCCCTAACGGAACCGATTTCCATGCCAAGTTTACCAGCACGCAAACACTCCACTTCGGCAAGCTGGAAAAGCTCTGGAAGCTTGTTTTTAATTTTGAGAACTACCTCGTCATCTTCAAACAGATCCGACAAGGAGTTGTTTACTAATTCTTTCCGACTCATGCACTACAGTATACTCCTCGTTCAAAAAATCTTCAACCGCTCCAGCGATATGCCACGCCATTACCGGCGGGACGGCGTTGCCTATTTGTTTGTAAGCCGCTGACGTCGAGGGATAGAAAATAAAATCATCGGGAAAAGATTGAATTCTTGCCGCTTCTCTGGCTGATAATCTCCTTTTTTTATTCCAATGATACTCTATATTCCCATGATGCTCAGACCTCATTGTGGGTCCAATTTTATCTGGGGAAACAGAAGAGTTCCCCTGCTTTCCCGGACAAAGTTTCGCCTTTGACCAGAAATGGTTTGCTGCTTCTCCTTCTTTTAAATTTTCAAGATCACACAGAGCCTCATTTAGCATAATCCAATCGTCTTTCTGTAATATTTGTTTAGGAAGAGGAAAATCAGGAGAATCTTTGGAAGTTCCCACTATAATAACTCTCTCTCTTGATTGAGGAACACCATAGTAAGCAGAGTGCAAGAGATGAATATGCACACTGTATCCGAGTGCTTCAAAATCTTTCTTGATCTTTTTTATAGCTTCTCCATTATGTATCGTTAATAACCCCTTTACATTCTCCGCAATAAAAATCTTAGGATTTGTCCTTTTAATAACCTCCACCATAGATTTATAGAGATTCCCTCTAGCGCTATCAAAACCTCGTCTTTTACCGGCAAGACTGAAATCTTGGCAAGGGAAACCCCCTAAAACAATATCGGCTTTAGCTGGCAGTTCAAATTTAGGAAATAGTCTATCCTCCTGGTAAAGGATTTCATCTATATTGGCGCAGATACATCTATGCCCAAGATTTTTCTCGTAAGTAACACAGGCATTATAATCAATGTCATTCGCCCAAATTATATCAAAATTTCTTTTCGAATATTTTTTCCCAAGGTAAGTAAAACCTCCCAAAAATCCGAGGTCCATTCCGCCGCATCCGCTAAACAAAGAAATAACTTTATATTTTTTCGCCACTATTTACCTCCATAGACATTATACCAATTCCAAAAGTTGAAACAAGTATACAAAACTGAGATTCTTCGCATTCGCTCAGAATGACGGACTGGATTCCCGCCTCCGCGGGAATGACAGAGGGGGAGGTTATTTAATCTTTTCTTTCTTCAAAATCTCTGCCAAATACTGCCCAGTATATGACTTCTTGTTCCTTGCGACTTGCTCCGGGGTTCCTTCGGCAACCACTTCTCCCCCCTTATCTATTCATTCGGCTTGTATAAATAAAGGAATAAAAATATTTATTCCAACTTTTATCTGTTGATTTATATTCATTATCGAAAACAAAATAGTCAGCCATGAATTCACGTAAGCGAAAAAGTTCTTTCATCTTTCCTTTTCCCTCCGCATCCTTAATAGTGAGGTCAAGGAGTTCAAGCGCTCTTTCAAGTGCTTTATAGCTATATGTAGTGTTCCCCTTTTTTCTCCATGAAATAGCGCGTTCCACTTCACTGCCAACATTGGCCATCTGTTCACAAAATGACATCTCTGACCACCTTCCAGAAGCTAACTCTTTATGCGCTACGTTCATTTTGCTACCAAGTTATTGACTACTTTTAATATTTTTTTTCTAATTTCAGGATCTTCAACATCACGGCTTCTGTTATTTTGCTTTGGTCGAAGGTTTATCATGGAATCAAATTCTATAAAATCATCGCCTGAGAGTTCAGGATATAGATTAATTCCCCAAAGATTTTCCTGCTCTGAGCCTTCTTCTAAAAGAGCTGCTTCTTCATCAGAGTGAAGTTCGCCGTCAACCGACATAATCCCTTTTTCAATATCAACTACAGCTTTAACAAGGTCATCCATTTTCTTTGACATATCTTTCAGCTCTGCCAAAGTTATCTTTTCTTTTTCAGTTATGGTTTTCATTGTTTATATTGTAATCTGATTTGCCGCTAAATTCAAATGATATGCTTTGAGGGTCGGACCTGGTGAGTACACAAGGATCCGACCCTCTTTAGGACAGATTACTTTACTTTTTCTTTCTTTAAAATCTCAGCTAAGTACTGCCCAGTATACGACTTTTTGTTCTTTGCGACTTGTTCCCAACTACGCTAAAGCTTCGCTGGGCAGGCCTCCATTATTTAATCTTTTCTCTTTTTAGTATCTCAGATAAGTACTGTCCAGTATATGATTTCTTCACACGGGCAACCTGCTCTGGCGTGCCGGTTGCAACCACTTCTCCCCCTTTATCCCCGCCTTCCGGTCCGAGGTCGATAATCCAGTCAGCGCCTTTGATAACTTCCAGATTGTGCTCGATAACAAGCACAGTATTTCCCATGTCGACAAGCGCGTTTAGGATATTCATTAGGCGATTTACATCGTCCATGTGCAGGCCGGTGGTCGGCTCGTCGAGAATGTAGAGCGTCTTGCCGGTAGATTTCTTTGACAGCTCCGTAGATAACTTCACACGCTGAGATTCACCGCCGGAAAGTGTCGTTGCCGGCTGACCAAGACGGATGTAACCCAAGCCCACTCGTTCAAGCGTCTCTAGCTTCATCTGGATTTTAGGAATATTTTTAAAGAATTGAAGAGCTTCTGAGACCGTCATTTCCAGAACATCAGAGATATTTTTGCCTTTGTATTTGATATCGAGAACTTCCGCGTTGTAGCGCTTGCCCTTACACTCCTCGCAAGTGATATAGACGTCGGGGAGGAAGTGCATCTCAATCTTCAGGATACCTTCACCGCGACACGCCTCACATCGGCCGCCTTTGACGTTGAAGCTGAAGCGTCCCGGCTTGTACCCGCGTATCTTTGCCTCGGGAACGGATGCGAAAAGGTCGCGGATTTCCGTAAATACGCCTGTGTAGGTGGCGGGGTTGCTTCTGGGAGTTCTGCCTATCGGCGACTGGTCGATGTCGATGACTTTATCTAAGTTGGTGAGACCCTTTATAGCTTTGTGTTTGCCCGGTAGCGCCTGTGCCCGGTGGAATACCTGTGAGAGCTTCTTGGCTAGAATGTCGTTAATGAGAGAGGATTTGCCTGAGCCGGATACGCCAGTGATGAGGACAAGTTTCTCAAGCGGTATATCAACGGTGATGTCTTTCAGGTTGTTTTCGGTTGCGCCGACCATAGTTATAGTTGTACCATCCCCATTTCGGCGCTTTTCAGGACTGTTTACCGTCTTTTTGCCTGATAGATACTGTCCTGTGATGGACTTCGGGTTTTTCATAATCTGTTCCGGTGTGCCTTGGGCTATGATATGTCCGCCCGCTTCTCCTGCTCCGGGACCGATATCCAGTATCCAGTTCGCGTTCATCATGGTTTCCTCGTCGTGCTCTACAACAATGACGGTGTTTCCAAGGTCACGAAGCCGCTTGAGGGTTTTTATAAGGCGGATGTTGTCACGTTGATGAAGGCCGATAGACGGCTCATCAAGAATGTAAAGCACACCCATGAGAGATGAACCTATTTGTGTGGCAAGACGAATCCTTTGAGCTTCTCCGCCGGAAAGTGTCGTCGCCGAGCGATCTAATGTTAAGTAGTTGAGCCCGACATTGAGCAAAAAGTTTATTCGCTCTGTCAGTTCCTTGCGGACTTGAACCGCTATTTTCTGGTCTCTTTCTGATAGCTCCACTGTATCAAAGAACTCATGTGCTCTATCCAGCGACATGATAACTATTTCTACTATTGTCTTTCCTCCGACTGTAACTGCGGCTATTTCCGGCTTCAAACGAGTACCTTTACACTTCGGACAGGTTCGTTCGCTCATGTATCTCTCTATTTCTTTTCGTACGTAGTCAGAGTCAGTTTCTTTGTGTCTACGGCCGAGATTAGCTACTACGCCTTCATAGTCAGACTCATAGTCACGCAATCCCATATGAACCTTATATCTTTGATCACCGGTACCATACATCACGATGTCTTTTGCCTTCTTCGGTAAGTCTTTATATGGAAGGTTGATATCAAAACCATGCTTCTCTGCAACTCCGTGAAGCAGTTTTATGTACCAGCCCATCTTGCTGGCAGTTCTGGACCAGGGCCGTATAGCTCCCTCAGGTATGGACAGCTTAGGATTAGGCACGACCAGCTTGGGGTCTATCTCCAGTTTTACGCCAAGTCCGGTGCAGTATGGACAGGCGCCGTATGGAGAGTTGAATGAGAAGCTTCTGGGGGAGATTTCAGAGAGATTTATACCACAGTCCAGACAAGCAAAATGCTGAGAGAATATTTTCTCCTCCTTGGTGTCAGAGTTGAACAAAATTATTACTCCCTCGCCAAGATTTACCGCCGTTTCGACTGATTGAGATATTCTTTTTTCTATTTCCTTGTTTAGAGTGAATCTATCAACCACCACTTCTATAGTATGCTTTTTATTCTTGTCTAAAGTTGGGATATCTTCTATCTCATAGACCTTACCGTCTATACGCACTCGTGCGTATCCAGCCTTCGTAAGTTCCTCAAATACGTACTTATGAACGCCTTTTTTATCACGAATAATAGGCGCGAGTATCATAAACTTCGAACCTTTTTTCATCACAAGAATCTGCTCTATAATCTGCGGTATGGTCTGTTTCCTTATCTCTTTCCCGCACAAGGGGCAGTGTGGTATGCCGATACGCGCATAAAGTATTCTTAAATAATCGTAAATTTCAGTGACGGTGCCGACTGTAGAACGCGGATTTCTGGTTGTAGACTTCTGGTCTATAGAAATAGCCGGTGAGAGACCTTCTATCTGGTCTACGTCGGGCTTTTCCATGAGACCTAGGAATTGGCGCGCATATGAGGACAAACTCTCCACATAACGCCTCTGGCCCTCAGCATAAATAGTATCAAAGGCCAAAGAGGACTTTCCTGAACCGGAAAGCCCTGTAAACACCACTAATTTATCTCGTGGTATTTCTACGTCTATATTTTTCAGATTGTGCTCGCGAGCACCCCTGATGACTATCTTTTCTTGCATAATTAGCCCTTTGCTTTATAAGAAACAAGGTACAAGGAACAATGATCAATCAAATCTCAAAAATCAAATTCCAAGTACTTTTGTAACTTTTATCTTGGTAATTGTATATTTCTTTCACAAAGCCCAAATCCATGGAAACCATCCCATTATACAGATTTTCCCGAGACTTTTCAAGGGTTTCTTGAAAAATTATTGAAAAAATATGAAAAAAGCTGTACAATAAGGAACCCATAAACTTGGGGTAAATTGTACATATATACCCGTAGCCAGAAAGGAGGCGTAAAATGCTGAATGGCAAAATTCTGCAGGAAGTGGCCTCGCAATTTGTTGTCGTGGGAGACAATATAAGCGACGCGGAAAAAGTGATGAGTCAGATTTTCAAAAGTGACGGCAGCAAAAAGATAACCGTCAAGCTATCTGACAGACGAACTGTCACGATAACACCCTGCTCCTTTGCTGGAGAACGTCATGCTCCAGCAAATCAGTACGGAAGGCCGTACAGAGTGCCTTTTGAGCGTCTCGTTGCTGGGCTACTAGATGGGAGTGCAGATTTCACCACCACTACCGAGACCAGCAATGGGAGAATGGTGTTCTGCACGATCCAGTAGTGAAGCGGGCAGCAACAAGGGTGCAACATTTTTAAGGGCGGTTTTCACATTTGAAGGCCGCCATCACGCTTTTTAAGATTATTTTTTACAAAAGAAAAAGGACTCTTTTTCTAAAAAGTCCTCTTTTGCGGGGACAAGACTTTTTCTCTTGTCCCCGCACCTCTTTGGGTGTTAACCCCTGGATATTCCTACTGCAAAAAGTCCCAGGAAGATAACACCTCCAGCAGCAAGCAGCGATATAGCCGCCCACATGGCGCTGTGACCGAAAATCATGCTGCCGCTAAAGAAAAGGCCCACAATCACGCCCACCACGCCTCCGAGGATCATTAGCACCAAGGAAAGCATGAAAAGCACAAAGCCCCAGTCCGGAGCTTTCCTATGGTGGCAAGAACTTCCAATTGTAGCACCCATCTCATTCACCTCCGTCCCGCGTCAGTTTTGACTAGTCTGCTTGCCAGTCCCCACGGCGTTAGCCAGCGGTTTAGCCGGATAATAACCCACCATATCGCACTGGCGACCTCATCAGCCATAAAAAATATCGGCCAGATGGAAAGATATAACTTGAAATCATAGTCTTTCTTGGTGGTGCTCCAAGACCGGCAAAGGAGCCGGCCGATGAGCAGGTATAGGAATATTACCGACCATATGATTAATATCCCGTAGACTATCGGCATCTTGTCATCTCCGTTTCGGCTTTTTGGGTTTTTCTATTTCTCTTTCACGCTCTTGGCGATGTTGAGGTCTATGTTGACCCCAAACACTTCCTCCAGTCTTAATAATGCCCAGCCGCGTCCCGATTTCCAGTCGTTTATACCCTGAACTATTCTGGCCACCTCCGGGTCATACTTCAGCGTTGGCTCAGCCATGCTTCGCCTCCGTTGCAATCTCCGTGATTGGATATCGTTAGGAAGAGGTATTGAACATGACAGATTCGTCCACTCACTTTCCGGGACTACCTTCACCCCCGTGAACCACTTCTTAAGCTCAGACAGGCCGGCTTCGAAATGTCCTCTTTCAAGTGTGCAGTAGGAGGTAGAGGGACCAACTTTAGACCCAATACAACCCAGAAGATCAAGGCCTGGTATATCTCTAATGATCAGATAGTCCAGATAAGATATGCGCATCCTGAACCGGACATGTCTTACATTTTTGTTTTCTGCCATCTTATTCACCTCCCTTTTCAAAGGTCGAGTTTTTTAAAAAGTTGGAGACTACCTCCAACTTTTATAATTAACTGAGCTCTTATTATAGCAGAAATATAGTTATTTTCCACTCTTTTTACTTAACAGGAACAGTCCTTGGAAAACTTGCTTTGAGGGTCGGACCTGGCGGATACGCAAGGTCCGACCCTCTTTAGGAAACTATTTTATCCTTTTTGACTCTATTTTTTCTCTAATATCACGTATCTGGTCGCGGAGTTTGGCTGCTTGCTCAAACTCTAGATTATTTGAAGCGATAACCATTTGTTTTCGCATCTCTTTTATCATCCGTTCCAGCTCATCCGGTGGCATGTCAGTAATGTCGAACGCTTCCTCTTTTTTCCCTTTCTTTGACGAGGCGATGTCTTCCCGTATGGACTTCTTTATGGTTGTCGGGGTGATACCGTGCTTCTTGTTATATTCTTCCTGAATCTTGCGCCTTCTTTCGGTCTCGGATATTGCCTTTTTCATAGATTCTGTCATCTTATCGCCATACATTATAACTTTTCCTTCCGAATGTCGTGCTGCTCTTCCAATTGTTTGAATAAGTGCATTTTCACCGCGAAGGAAACCTTCCTTATCAGCGTCTAAGATAGCCACAAGAGACACTTCAGGCAAATCCAGTCCCTCACGAAGCAGGTTCACGCCTATAACGACATCATATATGCCCTTACGAAGGTCCCTGAGTATCTCAGGACGCTCTAGCGTGTTAATCTCTGAGTGAATGTAGGTAACTTTGATATTTAGCTCCTGTAGGTACTCACTTAAGTCTTCTGCCATCCTTTTGGTCAATGTTGTGACTATCACACGTTGCTTTTTCTTCACCCGCATCTGGATTTCATTGAGCAGGTCATCTATCTGATGTTTCGTGCCTCTAACCTCAACTTCTGGGTCCAGTAAACCTGTCGGGCGGATGACTTGCTCGGCTATCCAGTCAAAACCTTTGAATTTCAAATCCGAATTTCTAATCTCTAAATCCGAAACAATATCTAAATTAGAATTTTCCAAATTAGAAACATTTTTCTGGATTCCCGCCTCCGCGGGAATGACAGGAGAAGAGGTGGGAATGACATTCTTTTTGTTTGAAGATTTATTACTTTGAATTTGTTTAGTATTTAGTGCTTCGTGCTTCGTGCTTGCGAGGCGAACAGCCTCGTAATATTCATCAGAAGAACCTATTTTGTGGTTACTTGCCGTCCGAAACTCATAGTCCCCCGGTGTTGCTGAGATAAATATACTTTTATCCATAAATTTTTTGAATTCACTGAAATGAAGAGGACGATTGTCTAATGCTGAAGGAAGACGAAATCCGTGCTCCACCAGCGTTTCTTTCCTGGACCTATCGCCGTTATACATACCGCGAACTTGTGGAACGGTCATGTGCGACTCATCTATAAGCATCAAGAAGTCATCAGGGAAAAAGTCTAGAAGAGTTGCCGGCGGTTCACCCGGATTTCTTCCTGCCAGATAACGTGAATAGTTCTCTATTCCAGAGCAATATCCCGTTTCTTTAATCATTTCCATATCAAACTTGGTTCTTTGTTCAAGGCGTTGGGCTTCCAGAAGTTTGCCCTGTTTTTTTAAATCTTTAAGCCGGATACCCAACTCTTTCATTATTTCAGGGATAGCGCCAAGAAGTTTTTCTCTCGGTGTCACAAAGTGCTTGGCCGGAAACACGGAAATTTTGTCCTGTTTCTTACCTAGCTCCCCAGTCAAAGGATTTAAGTCACGAATAGACTCTACCATATTCCCGTCAAAAACAATCCGAATCGCCTTTTCTTCATATACAGGGAATATGTCCAGGACATCTCCGCGAACCCTGAACTTTCCCCTCTCAAATGCCTGGTCATTCCTCTCATATTGGACTGCTAGAAGACGTTTCATAGTCTTCTCCTGATTGAGCTCTTTGCCAACTTCAAAATCCAGTTTCATGTTTACGTAGTCCTCAGGAGATCCAAGACCATAGATACAAGAGACACTGGCGACTATGAGGGTATCGGGACGTGAAAGAAGTGCAGCCGTTGCGGCATTACGAAGGCGGTCTATCTCTTCATTAATACTGGCATCCTTTTCTATATAGGTATCAGTTCTCGGTATATACGCCTCGGGCTGGTAGTAGTCATAATATGAAACGAAATATCGGACAGCATTATCAGGGAAAAACTCTTTGAACTCTGAGTATAGCTGAGCAGCGAGGGTTTTATTATGAGAAATAACCAAGGTCGGTTTGTTTATCTTCTCTATCACATTTGCTGCCGTGAAAGTTTTTCCTGAACCGGTCACACCTAAAAGAATCTGCTTATCCAGACCTTTTTCCAAACCACGAATCAACTTGGCCGTAGCTTCCGGCTGATCCCCAGTAAGCTTATATTTACTTTTTAGTGTAAATTTGTCCATTTTCTCTTGTCATTCCCGCGCAGACGGGAATCTATTTCTTTTAATTTGTCTCTCCTGGATCCCCGGGTCAAGCCCGAGGATGACAGGTTGTGACTCACCATTATAAACCAAAAGAGACTCAAACTCTAGCTTAAGTCTCCCAAAAATCTAAATCAATTTTTGATTTAAGGCGTTATAGCAAATGATTTGTAGAACTTATCGTAGTATTTCTCATTCCACTGGTCATAATCGTCTGTTTTAATAAAGAGAACTCTATCTCTGTAGGGTAAAACTATAACCCCTACTTTTTTACCAAGACCTTCATCTTTGTAGGTGAACTTAGTCCCTGTAAAGTTCGAGATATTTACGCTTTCTTCAGTTTTATTTGCATCTTTGTTCCGTTTAATCTCATCTTGTATAGCCTTTATTTCTGCATTATAAAGCTTTTTACTGATAGTAACCTCAAGGGCTGCATGATTCTTTTTTGTTCCAGCGTCGTACTTGACCATATCCGAACTAAAGTAAATACTATATGGTTCGTTTGCGTTTATATCAAAATGTTCATATTGAGACCAGTTTCTAGGCACTGTGAAGCTGAATGCTCCAAAGTCACTTCTTGCCGTAAAGTTCGTCCATGGATTTTCACGCATGTCCGTTTTTTCAATCTCACAAGCTTCCCTAACCTCTTTCTCTTTTATTCCTTTGCTCTCATCTACCTTTTGGTTGATATAGGTGGTGGTTCTGTTTGCTTTAATATAATAAACGGTTACGAAGATAAGGGCGACCAGCAGTAAAAAACCCACAACTCCTAGTGCAATCTGATAAATACGAGAGGTATTTGTAGTTTCCTCAAATACCGGTCCGGGACTTACCGGATTCTGATTTGGTGGATTAATCGGATTAACTGGATCAACAGGATTCATAGGATTTACCGGATCATTCATAGCTTATAGCCCCCATAGGACAGTCGGCAACAACATCATCAAGATTGCAATCTCCACATGTATCTTTTTTTATATGAGCCTTGAAATCATCTCCAAGTTCAAAACATTCCGGACACTCACTGGCACATGTTCCGCAACCCGAGCAAAGATTTTCGTCAATTTCTAATTTTGGCATTTTAAAATATACTCCCTCGTCGTTATTAGTTTATGAATAAATAATAGATATAAATTCATTCTGTGTAAAGAGGAAAATAAGATACAATCACCAAGAGACAAGTTACAAGCAAATAACAAGCTACAAATATCAAACCTAGTATTTACTTGAATATTGAAATTTGTTTGGTTATTGTTTCTTGTATATTGTTACTTTCAAAGGTCTGGTCTTTTCTTTTTGGTAATCTTTTCAGCTTGGCCCTTCCTCCACTTTTCTATTTCAGCATGATTCCCAGACAGAAGTACTTCCGGCACTTTCATTTCTTTATACTCCCTTGGATTTGTATAGTGCGGGTACTCTAGGAGTCCTTTCTCGAATGACTCTTCACTCGCAGAATCCTCTCCACCCAAAACGCCGGGAACTAAACGGCTGACAGAGTCTATGACAGCTACTGCTGCTATCTCTCCACCACTTACGACAAAGTCACCAATAGATATCTCTGCATCTACCAACTCTCGTACCCTCTCGTCAAATCCCTCATAATGTCCGCAAACAAGAGTGATATTTTTCTTTTTTGATAGAGATTTCGCCGCCTTTTGAGAGTATTTATCCCCTTTTGGAGTCAGCAATATCATATATGTACTTGTGTTTTCGGCTCTCACCTTTTCTATCGCTTTGTCTAAAATATCCACCTTAAGTAGCATACCCGCACCACCGCCATACGGTGTATCATCAACCTGTTTATGTCTGCCAATACCAAAGTCACGGAGGTTATAAGTTTTAATCTCTATAATTTTATTTTTTTTTGCCCTCCCGAGGATGCTATAGTCAGTTAAGCTTTCTACTACTTCTGGAAAAAGTGTAATGATGTTGAATTTTATTTTTGGTTCCATTTATCTATTTTATCATAATTTGAATGTGTTTCGATTTTCGTTTAATCCGTTATTCTACTTTTTTAGAAAAAGTAGAGCAAAAATCGCGACTTAGACGGATTCTCAAAGTGTCGGCTTACGGCTCATTCGCCCTTGAAAAACCACAACTCCTTTCAGTCGGGTTAAAACCAAGTGGTCTTTTCAAGGTGTTCACTCGCCTTATCCTCGCTTTTCGAACCGATAGTCGCATCAGAGAAAGAAAAAAAGCCACGAGTGTGGCTTTTTTTCTTAATTTTTGATTTGTTTAGAGATCAAGGTCTGCCATTGGCTCCTCGTCCGAATCTTCAGAGGCGGATTCTTCTGTTTCTTCCTCCGCAGGAATCTCCTCTACCACTTCTTCTTTTTCTTCAACTTTCGTTTCTTCTGCTTTTGGCTCTTCTTGTCTTTCTGCTCTCTGTGGTCTCTCTGAACCTTCGGGCTCAACTATTTTTAGATTAACTCTTGAGTCGTTCTTTGCGCCTAAAACTCGAAGTAGAGTTCGGATAGATTTTGCAGTTTTTCCTTCTTTACCAATGATTACGCCCATGTCTTCCGCGTCAACTGTAAGCTCTAGTAGTACACCCTTTTCATCAATGCTTCTTTCTACTTTCACTGCGTCTTTGTTTGATACGATTTCCTTTACAACGTACTCAACGAATTCCTGATCTTTTTCTTTTGCCATCTTGGCCTCCTTCGTCCCTTTTTACAGGGTTTTAATATTTTTTATTTAATATTATTTATCTTCTTTTGGTTCTTCTGCTGGTTTCTCTTCTTTAGTGGGTTCTTCTGACTTTTCTTCTTCTACTGGCGCTTCTGTCTCTGTTACTTTTTCTTCGGATTTTTCCTCTTTCACTTCCTCAGCCGGTGCCTCTTCTTCCTTTGGTGCTGCAGCCGGTTTTTCCTTTGGCTCTTCTTTCTTCTTTGGCGCTTTTTTCTTCTCGGTTATCTTTACCCATTTAGGAAGCTTAACGCCTTCTTTTTTCAGTAATTTTGCCAAAGTATTAGAAGGCATGGCTCCTTTATCGAACCAAGCTTGTAACTCGTCTTTTTTTACTTCTAGCTCTTTAGTATGGGGGTTATACCAACCCAATATTGAAATAAACTTGCCTTGTACTGCTCGTTTTGATTCTGCTACTACTATCCTATAGTGTGCCTGCTTTTTCTTACCGACACGGGTTAGTCTGATTACTACCAATCCTGCTCCTTCTGCTAATTAACTGATTTAATGATTTACCAAAATATTATAGCTAATATATACTCAAAAGTCAACGAAATAATAACATTGACATTTTTAGTAAAAAATAATATAATACGTCTTATTCCTATTCATCGGATGTACAGGGGGGTGAATATAAATCATGCCTACAAAATGGCCCAGTCTTGAGGATGCTCTCAAGGAAATTCAGAACAATGGTTTCCCCGAAGAGCCAGTTGCGATTAGCAATGAGCTGATCGCCGAGCTGAACGAAGACCAGCTGAATATCCTCGGCAAACTGGATGAACTGACGACAAAGGGTGCCGAGCTGGAGAAACAGATTGCTGCAAGGCGTCCCAACGCTTCCGGCGTCTTCAATGACGGTTATGCAGTAACCATCTGTGAGGACGAAGATGACTTCATAATCATCACCGCTGGATTGCGCCACGAACTGGATGGGGTCGTCAAGGAGACGCGGAAGGTGCTGGGAGACGCTATAATGAATGGGCTCTCACACCTCGGCATCATCCAGCGAGTGAGCATCCAGTACGGTCTCATCAGCGCGGAGCAGTAAAATTTAGGCATGAAAAGGACGAGTTTACTCGTCCTTTTCTATTACACTTCTGTTAACTTCAGTGAGTACACTTGCGAGACGTGATTGTCATCCATGGAGACGCCGTAGATAATGTCCGCCTTTTTCATGGTTTCGCGGTTGTGTGTGACAACTACGAACTGGGTATAACGAGCAAGTGTCTTTAATATCTCGAGGAATCGCTCTGTATTTGTCTCATCAAGCGAAGCATCTACCTCATCAAGTACACAGAATGGGCTTGGATTTACGGCAAGTATTGCAAAAAGTAATGCAATGGAGGTCAGTGCTCTTTCCCCTCCCGATAAACTATTTAATGATTGGTTTTTCTTCCCCGGAGGTGTCGCTCCTATTTCTACCCCAAAGTTTCCTTCTTCATCTGTTTCCAGATTTAGCGTTGCATTACCACCATTAAACAAAATTTTGAAATATTTGGTAAACTCATCTGATATTTTAACAAATGTAGTTTTGAACTGAGTCTTTATCCTTACATCTAGTTCACCGATGATTTTTAAGATATCTGTTTTTGCCTTTTCCAGATCGCCTAGTTGTTCGTTTAGTTCGCCAACCCTCGTTTCTAACTCTTCAAACTCTTCTTTGATGAAGTGATCTATCTCGCCAAGCGCATACATATCTTTTCTCAAGCGCTGAATCTTCGGCATTAAGTGTTCTACATTTTCCCTGCATAGGGTCGCACCCTCTGTCATAGGGTCGCACCCTATGCAGATTTCTTTATAAAAGCTCTCGCCCAAAAACTCATGGATTTCGCTTTTCAGATCATCACTCTTTGTTTCAATCCTTGCCTGTTCTACCATCGCCGAGTTGATTTCACCTGAAACCCCTTCTATTTCTGCTCTTTTCACCTTCTCATCTTCTAGAATTTTTGAGTAGTCACCACTGACGCTAGTTGCTTCTGCTTTTTCTAAATTTTCCCTAAGCGTAGCTATTTCTGAGTCTATCTTTTCTTTCTCTGAAATCAGCTTATTTACTTCAGATGAATCTTTTTCAGCTGGTTTTCCCAGTTTTGAAATCTTTTGGCTCACAGTTTCCAGTCTTGAACTGTAATCTTTGAGCTGTACGTCGATACTCTTTAGTGTTTCTGCTTGTGATATCTCTCGAACTCTTAAGTCCTGGATTTCTTTTAAGATTATTTCTTTATTTCCGGCTAGCCTTCTTATCTCTGCCTGTTTTTTTTCTATATCCCGAGTATCGGCATTTTGGCTCTTTTTAATCTTTGTTATCAACTCATCCATCTTTTGACTCACAGACTCAGCTTCGCCTCGGAGATTCGCTAACGATTTCAAGTCTTTGATAGAGCTAATTTGAGCCACAATCTTTTTATAGTCACCTGATACCGCCTCAAGTTCTCTGGCAATGTCATCCTTACCCATCACCACACTTTCTCTCTGCGCTTTTGATAACTTCTCATTTGCTGTAACGATTTTCGTATCGATACTTTGAAGTTCTTGCTTGGCTGTTTTTAGCCCTCCGGCCGAAGAAGTACTTTCGGCATTAATCCTCGCTGATCTTTCTTTTAGATTGGCGATTTCCCTCTCGCATGTTTCCTTTTCACGAACCAGGCTATCCTTTTCTCTCGCATAAACGGATACAACCGCTTCGCTCTCTGCTTGAAGCTTATAAATCTGCTGAGACAATAAATTCTTTTTAGAATACAACTCATCAATCTTTGCCTTTAACTCTTTCTCTTCTTTGTCGCTACCTGAAGCCTTTAATCCTTTGGCTATTTTAGCCTCAATCGTGGTGATTTCTGACTTTAATACACTCTCTTGCCCTTTTAGTTTATCTAATTTTGTATCTAAAATGGACTTTTTGCCCGTAATATCAGACAAAACATTTGAGTAATATTTTCTGCTTAAGGATTCCAGTTCTGTCTCTATCTCCTGCTTCTTTTGAAACTTTTTGTTTTGTCTCTCGGCCGTTTTGAGCCGCGGCTTAAGTTCATATAGTAAATCTTTGATGCGGATGATGTTTTTATCAGTCCCATCAAGCTTCCTGAGAGACTCTGCCCGCTTAATCTCGTACTGCTTAACTCCGGATGCCTCCTCAAAGAGAACTTTTCTCTCGGCCGGACCATAGAAAAGAAGCGAATCAACCATTCCCTGACCGATAACGGTATAAGTAGAGCGCCCAAATCCGCATTTTGCAAGCAATTCCTGAATATCTAAAAGACGTACCTTCTTACGATTTAGTAGGTATTCATTATCACCATTTCTGTACAAACGACGAGTTATTTCTATTTCTGTGAGGTCAACCCCCTTGTCATTCTCGCGCAGGCGGGAATCTTCAGAGTTATCAAGCGTCATAGAGATTTCAGTAAATGACCCCTTACCCTTTTTGGCGCTACCAAAAAATATTACATCTTCATTTTTCTTGACCCGAAGAAGCTTAGTCGACTGTTCGCCCAAAGCCCAGCGGATAGCGTCGGCAATATTACTCTTTCCGCTTCCATTTGGACCAACAACAGCGGTAAAGCTTCTGGCTTCTGTCTTACCTTCTCTCGGAAAATCTAAAACATTCTTCCCTCCGAAAGATTTAAACCCCGCTACATTGATATTTTTTAAATACAAATACGCCTCCAAAAATCCTAAATAAATCTAAACTATTGTAGCACAAGAAAAGCGAATCTAAAATTGAAAATTTCCTACCGACATCACTACAAATGTATAGTCTGATGCGACTATCGGATCGAAAAGCAAGGATTAGACGAGTGAACTCTTTAAAAAGACCACTTGCCGAAGGCCGACCAACGGAAGTTGTGGTTTTTTAAAGGTGAATGAGTTACAATCCGACACTTTGAGAGACCGTCTAAGTCGCGATTTTTGCTTCTACTTTTTCTAAAAAAGTAGAAATTATTTAAAGACTGGATTCCCGCCTCCGCGGGAATGACAAAAGAGAAACTTATTTATAACTTTTTAGTGCGTCTTCCGCTGCTGCTTGCTGAGCAAGTTGTTTTGATGCTCCTTCGCCTTCGCCTATCTTTTTATCATCAAGGAAAACACCTATTTTAAAGACTCTTTTGTGGTCCGGTCCATTTTCACTTAAAACATCATACCTTGGTGTTATGCTTTCTTTTCTTTGTGCAACCTCTTGAAGCTGACTTTTTGGATCTACATATAGTTTCTTTTCAATAATTTCAGGAAGTAGTGTCAAAAGATGTTTAGTAATGAACTTCTTTGCTTCATCGTATCCTTTATCTATATATATTGCGCCAATAACCGCCTCAAAACAGTTCGCCAAGATGAGTTGTCTAGCTCTGCCTTGGCTCTTTGACTCACCACGTGAAAGAAAAAGATAATCTTCAAAACCAAGACTCTTTGAAACATCAGAAATAGTCTCAGTCTTCACTAGAGCGCTTCGCCAGTTAGTTAAGTCACCCTCGGGATTTGGATAGTTTCTATATAAAAAATCAGTTGTCACCAACTCCAAAATAGCATCTCCAAGAAATTCGATACGCTCGTTATGTTCTTTATAATCAGAGTGTTCGTTTAAGTATGAACGGTGTATGAAGGCAGTTATAAGCAGTTGTTCATCTTTAAAGTCTGTTCCGATTTTCTTCTGTAGTTTATCAAAATCTTTCATAGTTTAACTTTCAGTTAAAAAGATACAATCACCAAGTAACAAGTTACAAACAAATTATAAGCTACAAACATCAAACCTAATCGCTTCTTGAATATTGAAATTTGAGATTTGTTTGGTCATTGTTTTCTTGTATCTTGTTTCTTAACTTTCTTCTCCGGTTTTTTATCATCTGCCGGATTATACTTATCACTTGCCCTATATATCGTTCCCAAAACTCCATTTACGAACTTACTAGATCTAGGTCCTCCGAATGCCTTAGCTAGTTCAACTGCTTCATTGATAGCAACCTTAGGAGGCACTTCTTCTCCTGAAAAAAGAAGCTCATATACACTCATCCTGAGTATTGTCAGATCTACGAGTGCTATTTGCTCTATGGGCCACTCAGGGGCAGCCGGTTTTATAATCTCATCAATCTTATCTTCGCTTTCTATGACGCCCTTAGCTATGGAAAGTGCAAACTCTTTGTTTTGTTCGCCCGATGC
>ERZ1292625.1356-Hain-H41-01um-R1-1356-length-29672-cov-5_pt1 | contig 29672 bp, 44 predicted proteins | sample MGYA00564400_ERZ1292625 | MGnify/ENA primary metagenome ERZ1292625 (study PRJEB36523, sample SAMEA6512639) | groundwater metagenome | collected 2019-01-08 | study: AquaDiva: Metagenomics assemblies of 32 groundwater samples | reverse complement strand
TATGAAGAGAATTACATTCCCTTTATGCGCGTATTTAGTATGGCAGAGCGTTTAGGCCAGCAACTCAACTTAATCTTGGACAGTCCGGAGCACATTCGTGCGGTCTACGATAATTTGTCCAAGCTAGATTTCCCACGTGAGAAGCGGCGTACTGGTGCAAGGTACTCAGCAGAGTTTGACTCGTTTACACTGATGCACGATTACGCACGGCAAATTACCAAGCAAATACATATGGCGCCATTTCTTGATAAGCTAAAGGAGATGGTAACACAGCCATTGCCGGAGCCTGCAACGGGCAAATCCACCTGGCTTCTTAAGGACAACAATCCGCAATTGCACAGGTATTTGGTTGATTGGCACGAATCTATAACCCATGGTACACAGCCGACCTTTGCACCAGGTATTGATAAAGCAGCAACCACACTTATGAATAATATAAGTGGCGCCACTATAGGACTAACCCTCAAGTCGGCTGTGGCCCAATTTGGTGCATTGAGGAATGTTGCGCATACAACAGGTTGGCCACATCTCATTAATGGAACACTAGAAACAATGGGTGATGCTCTCACGTACTTCTTCAGGCCCGAGAATACAAGGGCTCATAAGGCATTTCTCTCTTCTGATATGCTCGATACCCGTGGGGTTCAGGATATTTATACTGATGTGTCAGCGTCATTAATTGGTGGACGGCCGAGAGATTTTATGCAGGCGATTAAGGACGGCAGATACAGAGAGTTACTACACGAATTTGATCAAAGTGTTAGTTACAAACTACTATCCGCAATGGATATGACAACAGCCCTAATCACTCATAATGCTGCCAGACGATTAGCAGAGCAAATAAATAGAGAAGGAGTTAAGCGTGGTATAGCAGAAGTTCTGGATAGTACACGAACGAAGCAGTTCATTGACGACGTACTTATTCGTACCAACGGTAGCTCAATGGCAGTTGATGTTGCGCCAATTCAGCGTACCACTGGTGGACGTCTTGCTACACAATTCCAAAGATTCCTTATTAATGATTGGAATTATCTAATTGAGGATGTATTTGGGGCTGCTGGTAGAAAGGATATAGCTAGATTACTTGCCCGTGATCCGGACAAGTACTTGCCAGCGTTTGTGAAAAGCACTATTATGTTTGTTGCGGCAACGACTGCATTTAACACAATATATGAATCACTGGGATTCAATAGTATTTTCCCCTCACCATTAAAGGCACTGAATCAAAGCATGGATGCGGGGGATAATGTACTAAAGACAGCTACAAAGGTGGCGCTTGAACTAGCAACTGATGTGCCAATAGTTGGTCGTAGTAGGTACGGGCAGATAGGCCCACCAGTACTTAGCGTTCTTGGTGAGGCCACACAATCACTGCTAGGATCACGAGGTGCATACAAGCTGGCAAAACCAGATGACACGGTGCTGGAGGGAGTAGCAAGGGCCTATGGCTCGCCTGTTGCTAGATTTCTTGGTGCTCGGGGCTCTAGTCAGGTTGGTAGAGCCGTGCGTGGGGAGGACCGTGGCCAGGCATTCTGGCCAAGTATTACTGGACTCTATGAGCCACCACAGCCCAATGTAGGCATACGTGAACTGCGGCGGCCTGGTGAGGGTATTGTTAGAATCCGTTAATTGTGGCATGATCTAGTTTGCGTATTGATTTGTCTATTATTTCTACTAGACAACTCGGGCAACAATACTTGTAGATGTCTATATCAAATGCACAGTGGTGTATTGCTAAGGCTGTAGTATTGTGGCAATTATAATCCTCACCAACCCCAAAGGATGCCTCACCACAGGTGCCTATTCTGTTCATGCCGACTATATGGAGGATACTTGTGTTCACATTTCTCTCCTAGGTATCATCTAATTTAACCAATTGAAAACCGCCCAACTTCTTCATCCACTCTATTAGCCATTCTAGTGGTTGATGCCTAAACTTGTTTGCTATTGGTGCGCAGTTCCAGATCACGTAATTGCTATCACACTGTACCCAAATGGTGAACTTCTTGCAGCTTAAGTAGTATTCCTTCACATCGTTCTCCTGTATTTATGGTAGTACTGTTCCATATTTTATATATAGAATGTTGTCGGATGGGATGTAGTAGTATGTTCCAGCTAGATCACCAAATACTGGATACATTCCACCATTGCCAGTAATCATTTCACCTTGCACTGTAATAGTTATGCGCTTGTTGTCATCGCCTACGTTCTTTAACACTATTGTTATGGTTCTCATACTATTCGTTCTCCTCACTTCTTATCAAATCCATTATTGTATAGTATTTTGTGTGTATTCACTATGTATGCACAGTATCCCATAGACTCCAACGAGACTAGAACTCGCTCCATTTCCCAATGTGTAATATCATTACGAAATTTCCACATAAGGCTATCCATGGTACACTCTTTCCGTGTACTAATCTCTACCATAACTCTTGCCATGACATCAGCGTACTTACCCTGACCAATACCACTAAGTGCCATTGGCATATTCTGCTCAACCTCTTCAAGCATACTGACAGCACGCAGAAAATCACCAGCGGTAACTACTAGCTGGTTCGTGTGCGACGCACTCATTATTGTGGCAAGCTTCATTACCGTTGCAGCACGCCGCTCACAGTATGCGGAAAATATTGCATCCTGGAATGGTGGATTTGGGTCGTTTATCATGTACCATTCAGTATAGGCAGCCAAGTAATCAGCCGTTGGTTTGTACTCTCCATGCAAAGCAACTATCTGCTCTAAATCGTCCAATAAGTGCTGTTTTATCTCTCTCATTTCCATAGTCACAAAGGGATCAGGAATTGTAGCACGCTTGCTTCCTGCGTATACAAATATAATTCGGCTGGTCAATCCCCCACCAATTGCCGCTGGGGGTAATGACATGCGTAGTAAGTCCGTTGTCGTAGCTCCAAGTATGTTTATCCAAACATTAGTGATATCAAATTCACCTGCGTTCTTAGTTCGGTAACGCCAGCGGTCTTTACAGTCGTACCAGTCAGTGAGATCAACTATGAGTTGCGGATTTTGGTAGCCTAGAAACACTGTCAGCTCACTATTACAAATAGTAAGTGATGAGTGTGTTATAAGCCGTCCATCATCCAGTGTTAGCATCTCTTCTGAGTCTCTTAATTCACGTATTAGTTGCTCGCGTGTTATAGCTTCTGCAGCTAGCTTAATATTCAGTTGTGATTCCTCCAGAAACTTCATCACTGGCCTCATTGCTGTACCCTTTCTGGCACGGCCTGGTGGGGCTATGAGTACTACATAGAGATTGGGATAGAAAAGTAAGTCGCCCCATGGCAGTACGCACTTCCGCTGCATACAGGCTGCAATGCAGCTAATTGCAACCCACTTGTGGAATATTTCTGGTGGCTCAGTGTTTTCGTTGAGCTTGAGGTAAGAATCAATCCAGTCAGCACACTTACGCACACGCCTTTTCCCCCTAGTACTGTATCAAAGAACTTGGCTTGCGAATTAATACAATACCAAATGGTGTACTGTACTCTATTATGCCTAACTCCTTACGTACACGTATTAAGTCCTCAGCACTCAATTCGCTTACATAATTTGCAATTCTCTCTAGCAACTCATCCCACTTTAGTGACTCTATTATTCCTCCTCATTGCCTCCATGGTTAAGTCAATTGCGTACTTTAATGCATTGAGTTGGCCTTCGTCAAAATACAATGTACACATATTACTCATGTTTACACAAAACATCCTTGTAAGGCCAGTGCTAAACTCCGGCGAAATAAATATTTTGCCACTTGCAGGCTCAATTAGCCATACTACGGATAGCTGTGGAAAGTCCATTTAGTTTATTCCTCCCTATTTATGCTACGCTCGCTGCTGAATCCATTGGGGTAACGCTTCTTCAATTTGAATATGTTCATTAGTGCTACGTGCTCCATGGACAGATTTAGTGCATTACACATTCTAGCTATGTACCAAAGCACATCACCAAGTTCCTCTTGCAATTTGTTGGTTGGAAGGTCGTGGCAGTGGAACAAATGTTTCTTGATTAAATCGGCTACTTCACCACCCTCACCACATATACCAAGAGCACTAAGCACTATTGCCTCTTTTTTTGTTATGGCTGGCCCGGATGTAATCATAACAGCTTTTTGATATTCACTGAAGTTCATTACTCATCCTCCATTGAAGGGGTGGTGTAAAGTATCTCACACACTGGCCCTTCAATTGATAGTACTACCATTCTATCATCTATGTACACATAACATGCATTGAACAGTATATATCGTGGCTCATCTCCCTTATTATCCACCTGAAATGCTACATTTATTTCCTCTCCATTACCAAGTAGCTCCATAGCATCATGTAGGTATTGCTGTAGCTCTGTGAGTTCCATATGGTCTCCTTATTTCAATTCTTGAATCTCGCAAGCGCGTTGTGGTATAGTTGGCTCACCAACAAATTCAATCCCCAAAGCAGATTGTGCTTTCATACGTTGTAGCCGCATCCAGCATGTGTAGCCGCAAACTATACCATCATACTCTTGAAAAGTTGTCATGAATTGTTGGCCGCAATTACTACAGTATACTGGTACCTTACTAAACAGTGGCATGCAAGCCTAACCTTTCTATTGCACTGGCCAATAATGCAGTCAGTTTTTTGGGTTCTGTACTAAAGTTCTTGCCCTTTACTTCTACCCCCAAATCTTTATTCAAACACTTACCAATTACTAAGTCAACAGGCACTACAAATTTCCGTCCACGCCATTCTAATGGAGTCTCAAGTGATGCCTTTATTGCAATAAGCACTTCTGCATGTTGCTCTAGTGGAACACTCAAGGGTATTTGCAGATCAATGCTATCATGTATTGGCAATAATAGTTCGATTGGCTGGAATATTGGTGATTCATTGTAGTAAATGAATTCAATGCCACGCTCGTTGACGTGATCGCCGCAAGTGCTTTGTGGTATGGCACTATATGCATCATGCAATAGCTTGTCACTCCATAAGCCTAGGAATAATATCTTGCGATTCATGAGTGTGGTAAGAGCACGTGTTTCCTTTAGTTCCTGCTGTATGTAAGTCCAATATGAATTTCGCAATGCTGGATATATGGCGTGATATGCAGTGTGTATGCGCTTTGCATCACTTTCTGGCACTTCATATCTGAGGGCATATGAACGGTAGCCGTAACCATAGTTGAATGCATGGTTGGGCCGTTTGCCATATTCTTGTCGCTCTTCTGATGAAACAGTGCTGATGGTGCGGGGCTGGCCAAGTATGCTTAGTGTCATTGCTGCTGTGAGCCTGTGTAAATCTATGCCTTTCTCAAATGCCTCAATCATTGCAGCAATATTACCCACATACGCTACAATGCGGCTTTCGATCTGGCTCATATCTAGCGAGTACACCACATAACCATCATCTGCTATGAAGTGCGTTAGTACATCGTGTGGTTGATTCTGATGATTTGTGCCAGTGCCAAAGATGTTTTCACTGCTGCTAACGCGGCCAAATTTTGTTCCTACCGGATTATATTGGCACCGCATACGGCCATCAGGATCAACCTGGCTTGTATCAAGAAACGTAGACTTACGCTTTGCAAGCTGGCGAATCCTAAGTATGAGTGATGCTTCGTGATGCCCTTGATTGGCTATTCTAGTTAGGGCTGTAATGTCAACTGTTATCCTACCAGTGTCCTTGTTAATATATGGCTTGATGCCTTTGTAGTTGTAGAAGTATATAGCTAGTTGGTCTGGTGAGCTGAGATTCAATACAGCGGCATTTTTGGTGGCATAACTGCTATCCGGTATGCAGGTTCGCTTGATAATCTGGCTTACTTGCTCAGCTAATTGTTCAATTTCTTTGGTGCATTGTTTGGCAGCCACATGCATACCATCTATGTCTATCTTTATTCCATGCTCCATCATGTACGTGAGTGGCGGTATTAACTTGCGTTGGCGTTCATATGTGGCAAGGTTGCCTTGTAATTTAAGCTCACATATCTGCTTTGGATGTGCTACAGCACACGAAATAACATCTAAGCAGTTATACTCCCATCCACGCTGCCAATCACTACCTCCCTCAAGCCAGAGTTTACCATCACGCTTGTAATACGGAATGTCAGTCCATATACTGGTAATAGTATCCAAGCCCTTCCGTAGTTCAGGATACAGAATACCTTGGGCAATCATAGTATCTTCAAGGTTATGGGTTCGTATGCCATACTTCTTTAGTAAATAATGGCTATCGAATATTACGTTCTGGCCACGTTTTTTGTAGCTGTTGTTTGAGAACAGTTTGTCAAGGGCCTGCATAATTGCAAGCTCTTGATTTGGATTGAACGTGTCGCCTGACGGACCAATGAAAGGAATACACATGACTGCCTCTGGCGAGTATGCTAGTCCGATGCAGGATAGCTCTTGATTGTACGCCTGAAGCTCAATATCGTAATCAATGGTGGCACCAACTTCGGCTGCTTGAATGCAGCATTCTATAAAATGTAGTACCTCATAGTATGTAGGATTAGTAAGTAGCTTGTGTGGCTCACGCCGTATTTCGGGATAGGCACTTTCGTGCTTGGCCCTTTTCAGATCTAGTATGACTAGGTACTTGTTTAAGTACGCATCCGGATTAGCATGGAGTTTTTCCCGTGTCCAGGTGGCCGGATGAATCGTTGTGATTACTTTTCGCCCTGGAAGCAGTGTTGACTCAAGAATGCTTCCACGCCAGTTCGTAATGCCAATACGAGAACAGAGAGCCCATAAAGCGACATTTCCACAAGCCACAATGATGTTACAATTAGTATTCCCAAGTTCGTCACGAAGTACTCTAATATATTCCTCACCACGTTTAGTGACAATCGCCTTAGCATTCTTCCCACTCCTCACTTCAATATATGAACTCAGTGGTGCATCTAGGTCCTTAATTACATTGGTGCGATAACAGTCTTGCCACAATATGCCTGCGGCATGCAAGCAATCTTGCAGATTGCGGCCAGCTGGGCCGCTGAACGGTCCAAGCTCTCTGTGCAAGACTTCGTTACGACCAGGCTGCTCTCCTACTATAGCATAAGGTGCATTGAGTGGTCCTTTCGGTGGAACATACGTACTAGGCAAGATATTTCTCCTTCATACTTTCTATAGCAGTTTTCTGCTTGTTTGTTAGGCGCCTATCTCGATGGGACAACACATTCTCAAGGAAGTCGTACTCCCATTCAGTAGTTGACCTATCCATAGCATCTAATTCCTCCAGAATATCCCAGTACCATGCATCAGTTTCCATCACTACTCTCCCTTTATTCTTGCTAAGAATTCATTCCTATATGCTTCAGACAAGTCAAAGCCAGTGCACTGTAACCCCAAATTATTCGCTGCAATAATTGTATTACCGCTGCCAAGAAATGGACATAGTATATTCGTGCTAGGCCAACAGAATGTGTCAATGAGGTCTTGTATCAAAAATACTGGCCGCTCAGTGGGATGCCGATGTGAACTTGGTGGCACACCGATGTAGTCAAAGATATTACTTCTACCAGGCTTGTGTAAATTTGGTGATCCTTTGCGAGCATAAATGAATGCTTCATAAGAATTACCTAATACAAAATCTGGTGCTTGTGCCTGGCCTGAACTATTGCCTTTCTTCCAAATTCCTGGCATTATTACAGCGTGCCAACCACTGTCATTTAGTGCTTTTGTACAGCTTTGATACCATTGCGGTCCAGACCATAATACTATCCATGCGTTTGGGGTGGCCAGCCTATAGCACTCAGTGCACAAATGGTTAAGGAATCCTATGTAATCCTCTGCAGGTACTTCGGTGTAGTCTATAAAGGTATCCTTGTAAGTTGTCAACCGCATACTGGCTATATCTATGCCATAAGGTGGGTCGCACTCAATCATTGCGAATGACTCACTTGGTAGCTCATTGTTGAAGAAATCACCTACTATGTATGAATCTGCCAAATTATGTAGCACTCCCGAATCAGCCACCGCCTGATTGCCCAGTACTGTAGCTAATCTTTTTGCGGTGCGCAATGCAGTAACACGATTCATTTTCTCTAGGCCAAGCTCTGGTAAGGCCTTGATAAGTTTATCAATCTTTATAGAGCCAGCAATTGAGCCAACACTTTTTCCTAGAAGGCGCGCTGTATCTATCATTCTGTGCCCAGAACCTTTGCCACCATGCACTGCAGGACCATTTATCCTCTGTAATAGTGTATGTAATTCAGCAACCTGTTGATCGTGCTCGGCGGGGGTTAGATTCTTGCGGCCAATATTTTCCCATACTTCTACGGCCTTTAGCTCAAAATCATTTAGCTCGTAATCGTATATGCGAGCACTGATAATATCTAAGCCTAAACCAACAACAGCATACAAGCGGTGCCGACCAGCAAGTAGCTTATATCGCGCACGATCTGGTAGGTGGTACAGTGTAATTGGGTTGATTAATCCACCAGATTGAATTAGTCGCTGTAAATCTTTTACGTGATTTGGGTCCAGCGGACGCCGGTTATCATCACGGTCGATTAGAGCAATTGGTACGCGCTCAAAGTTGCCAAGTAGCTTATCAATGTTCATGAGTTAGTTCCTTTTATTCCATGGTTTGAATTGTAGTAGTTGCTCTACTTCTGGCCATTGGCCGGTGAAAGTAATAGCACGATCATCAATGGTTAAGAAAGCAGGCGGTTTACTTGTTGGAAATGATATACTAACTGTACCACCATACCATGATATGTGTGATTTGCTGTAAGTAGTTGGTCTTGAGAATGGTGTGTGTTTACCGAACCAGGCTATCATAGCCAATATACCACTTGCTTGTTCGCTCCGTGAGGAGAATACTTGCACATCGAATTTGTCACATGCTAGTAGCAAAAAATCCCAAAGGCCAGGTACGGGCTCGTCCAATATAACATCCATACCTTGCCAGCCACTTGTAAATGAATGACAAACACCATCAAAGTCGAGGCAAAGAATTGGCTTACTCACGAGTGTATCCTTTCTTATTGCTTCTGCAATATACTAAGCAGTTCTTGCAACTGATCTACGCTTGCGTTAGTGAGCAATTTGCTCATGTTCTTCGGCGCCAGCCTTGCCCGTGCTTGTTTCCGTTCAGGCTGGCATCTGCGCCGCTCCCGCACAGAAAGAATCAGCTTTAGTTGTTGCTCATGGCTCAGTTGGTCCAGTGCTGGTATTGGTAGATCGTCTATCCGCATAATATGCGTTCCTGTAGGTAAACTCACGGCTCAGCATGAATAGCACAAAGTCGTGGCCAGCTTCATCAAGCATGTCAATTAGGTCATTTATGAAGGCGGCAAATACACGTCGCTGTTCTCCATAGGCAAGGTACTGGTTAAGTTTCGTGCGTTGGTAATGGGTTATATCTACAACTATGCGTGGGCGGTACGTTGATCTTGGCATGATTCTCTCCTATCAAAGATATAACTCAAGAATGCGTCGTAAGTGTTCTTCATTGAGCCGTAGTATTCCTTGGCAAGCAGCATGGAAAATGTCCCACTTTTCCTCCTGCCACCAATCACCCTCACGTGGTTCGGCATTAAGGATGCTCTTCACGAAGGCATAATAATCTAGCTCATTGTATGCCTTTGAGAAGGCAGTTAGTATTTTCCTTGCACCATATGTATCATCGGCCACTTTATTCTCCTGAGTTCAACTTTTGAAATAACAAATGTCTGCACCAGGCATTGCACGTTACTCCAGCCCCATTCCTTGTGCAACCTTACCGCTGGTTGGCCTGTGCTTCACACATTACTTGGTTGTGTATGGCCTAATGAACTTCGAGATTCTATTCTGCTCCCCATATTGGGCCGATTTTGTCAGCGACAAAATGCACCAGCCTTCTTGCCCAACCCAATCCTCAGTTGGGTCCATTGGGCGTGTGCGGTCAATGTTGAAGCAATCAAGAAACTGTCCCATCCGTACTTTGGCATCATTTAGTCGCTTGGAATCCATACGCTTATGCGGCTCGTTGAGCCAGTAAGTGATATCCTTGGAGAATGGCTCAGTTGGGACTTCAAGGCGGATTGTGTACATATTCCAATCTTCATCCGGACGTTGCCCACGCTGTACCTCAATAATACGCAGTATAGCCTCAGTGCCATCCTTTAATGCATACGGCTCTTGGCTGTCGTCAAGTTCCCACTCAGTAGGGTCGATCATGCTCATGGAATTTTTCCTCTCATTTGTGCTACGCACATTGGCCTGCACCTCGCCGGCTGGCGGAGTGTTGTAGTGTCTTGGAGCAGAATCAAATGGGCAATTTGTACTTTGTTGAGTCTCCTCTTGTTGTGGTGTATCTCCACGGAAACTGCTTTCATTATGTGGACTTGGCTTAGTCTTGCGTGGCATTGGTTAGCTCCTCTCGTACTTTGCTGTTTACCTTGCCATTACCTCCTCAACCCCATCCTCATACCCTTGATCGTATCCAGCTTCCCAGGCTGCATTCAGGGCAGCAATGACTGCTTCTCCTTTTTCTAATGAGGTCACGCTGGTATCTAAACTCTGTTTAAGCCACTCATTAAAGGGCATAGTTTTTCCTATTAAGCCTACTAGAATAATTTAGCCTTGTCGGCTGTTGGCCAACCTGCCTTCTTCAGTAGTACTTTGATGTCGGCCTCTTCATGTAATGCAAACTTACCCCTATTACCTAGACGCGTGGAGCCTAAGTAGTACCCATCTCTTCCTGTTATAATCTCATATTTTGAAGTTCCTCCCGCTTGCTTTGTTACCATAACCCACATTTCACTAAATTCCAGGGGAATTACAACTGTTGCTTTTCCAGTCGACATAAATCGGTACCCAGTTAGGCGGTCCTCTGTGGTACCATCTTCTAGTCTCCTTCTTTCATACTGACCATACAAATGACCAGTAACGATTACATCGCATGGCAATGACAGCAATTTACGTAACCAAGTTTGAATCAGTGCCTTTTGTGGCACGTAGTCGTGGTTACGCCTCGGTGCTATACCAAGTAACCTCGTGTTACCCGTTTTATCACTCTTTTCTGCCTGGTCTTGTACATGGTACATTATACAGTCACTCCAGGTGGTACAGGAATCTAAGCAGTAAGTACTTATGGACTCGAAATACTTAGTCCGTATTCTATGCTCCATTGTTCGTCGCCACTCGCCAAATGCAAACGGGTTTAGTGGGTCTTCTTGCTCGTATATTGTATCTGCTATAATGTCTCCTTTTCTTATCATGTCCGATAGTACAATCGTACCACCTGGATCAAAGCTATCAATATGCACTGGTAAGCGTGCAGTGCGAAGTAGACTAGTTTTGCCCTGGCCTTTTTCCGCTATGACCAATGCCGCGAAGTGCTCTGGGTTAGTAGCATACTTTGTGCGGAGCTTTTCGGCTTCAATTCTTGCGTCTAAAATGCCAGAGGGTTGGGCTTGTTTATTTGTCATACGTCTGCCTTCTGTAGAACTTGCTGTATATGTCCGAAGGTAACATCAGTACGGTCTTGCCATGGTACCAATCCATGTGCCCCAAATAATTCTCCGGCTGCACACCTCAATGCGCGTGCAGCAGCACCATAAGACTTTGTACTATGAGACATGCCATAACACTTTTCGATGGCACCAACCAGGCACCATGCTACTGCATTTTCGCTGTGTGGCGAAGTAGGCTTGCCTGACGCATCCTGTGCGTAATGATGCTTTGACCACTTTGACTTATCTGACAACAGCTCTCGTACTTTCATGCTCGCACCTCATACAAGTAATTATTACATACTACCACCACTGCTTGCAGTCGCAATGGTTTGGTATGCCACTGGTATTAGTGCCATAGCGGCCTGAAACAGACATTGAACTGCCAATGGCACACCATGCTCGAAGCCGCTGGTGTCAACCTCCACGTCGAATGTGCCGGCGAGATCACCAGGTGTCATTGTTACAACTATTTTGTTACGGCCTAAGATTAGAACTCCATTGGGATTAACTTGTGCATTCACTGTTGGTTCCCTCGTGCTGCGCACAGTGCTGCGCACAGCGCAGTTAGTGCTTTTGGTGACATTGCATGCTTTTACGTGCAGTACGACTGCGGCGTGCCCGCCGGCGTCGTTTGCGGCGTTCATTATTTGAGATATCTGGAATTGTAACTGATGCAATTATAGCACGCATTTTAGGCTTAAACAATGAACGCAACCACTTTGGTATTTTCATTCTTGTATCTCCACAGGTGCGCCGCTTTGTGTGGCTAGATTTAGCTTAGTCTTAATCTCTGGCCGTGCTAGTGGGTCCCATCGCTCGATTGTGAAACCAATTGGGGTATGCTCACACCGAGACAGTGGATTGCTCCAGGCGTTGCAGAAGTCGAAGAACTCACATTGGCGTCCAAAGTTGAAGCAAGCAGTATCATTCATTGGGAATGCTTGCATGGTAGCGTAGGCTGTATTCTCCTCTTTTAGTTCATGCATGTCATATTCTAGTCGGTCAATCCACGCATTCACTCGCTCAAGCCATGCTTGCATTTGCTCTCCTGATTTACGTATTGGGTGGTCGTCGAATTCTGTGGGCGTCTTTTTGTAGAAAAATGCACAACGTACAAGCATTTGTAACTCATCATCGTCTGGGTATAGGCAGTGTAGTGCGTGTAAGTACGTGAGCATTTGTGTACTCATTGTCCAGTGGTCACCCCAGTTAGTGTACTTTCGCTGGCTGGTCTTGTGGTCCAGTCCGAATGTGCGGCCATCCGGGCCACGCAAGATTGCATCACACTTGAATGCCATCGTACGATCTAGGGATACAAGCACTAATCCAGCTAGCTCTGTATACAGTACATCAGTATCCTTGTGCTCATGCCCGAATCGATGTGCGTATTCATTAACTGAGTTTGCGAGGTTGGCAGGAGTTTTTGGCTCATATAGCTCATCAGTATCAGCTGGAAAGTGCTCACGGTAGTATTTCAGTGCCACGATCACCGCGTCAGCGGTAGATTCCACACCATGCCGTGTAATGTGTTCCATGGCCAAATGCCAAGCGCTACCGAATACTAGGTGATTATTCGGATAGTCTGGTCTCCAGCCCATAATGTAGCGATAAAAGAACTTGCGCGGGCATTCCATGTAAGTTGTGAGCTTTGAGCTGTCTAGAACTTCCCACGTTGGATGAGGCTGGATAACGTCAAATGCAAACATGTTTTCCTCCATGCTGCTATAGGTCTAGTTTTAGTAGCATTGCATGAACATCACTGAATCTTCGTCCAGGCTTATCATTCCAGATTACCATGCCACCAATGTGGCGCCACAATTTCGTGTATACCGCATCACAAGCCTCTTTAGTTTCATAGCAGGCTTTCATTGCACCCATAATGCAGAATTTTACCGCCTCTTCGCTGGTTGGTGGTACTGAATCATTATTGCTATTGCGTGCGTACGCACCGCGCGTCCATTTGCTCTTGTCAGAGAGTAGCTCATGCATTTTCACTCATTTGTCTCCTCTACTACTGAAGCAGGAAGTGAATAAATTTCTGGCAACAGTTCCATTATTCTTTCTGTCGTCAGTGAGCCAAGTACATCATCCGTTATTGGAGTATCATATGTAATGCCCCATCTATCACTGGTGAACTTTATTACTGCCAACTCATACAGGCCATATTCATTGCCATATGACTGGTCGTGCTGTATAATGGAACAACCATATCCATTGCGGAAACGTAGTATGGCTTGTGTGCCGCGGAAATACATTTGTATTATGCCATTACGCACTACAAACTCACCGTATTCTCTAAAGTCTAACTCGGTTGTAGACATTGCTCTACTCCTTTTGGCCTGGTGCTCATCCCAGGCCTAATGCACACTCGTAGTACTACGCAGTACGCCGTTGCCTACCGCCGCTAACAGCAGTAGTGCTTGTACCTAACAATGCATTGAGCTGCTCCTGAATTTCTGCTCGCCGCTCATCATCGAGCTTGATGGTGCCGCCCTTTAGACCATCAATTAGGGCTTTCACAGGGTCACCTACAACGTGTACAACTCGCGTGCGTGGTGCTTTCTCACCAAGTTTCCACTCGTCCATACGCTGCTGGAGTAATTCCTGCTGTGCAGCAGGCAGTGTTGCTGTGTACTGGCCCTCTTTATTTTCTAGTGGTAGTATTAAAGCAGTCCGCTCTTCGACTGGGATGCTCTCCCACTGGTCGACCACCTCTTTGCGGGCTGGTGCCTGCAGTGCTATGGTGTAAGAACGGACCAGCAGTTCATACACTGGATCGACCATCTTATCACCGTCTATTTCAACAGTAAAGCGATTCTGGAACTCCTCTACAGATTCTGGCATTTCGTGCCAGAATTGTGACTTGATGCTTGGTTTGGTGGGGTCACTTACATCGGATAAGCTTACATCAATACGGGTTGTCTTGCCGGCCATTTGTAGTCTCCCATGCACAGGCTGTGCAATGTACAATTGCAGATTCAATAATTGAACGCGGTACACAATATGTGCTTGCTATGTTTGCATATTACCTCCTTGTGCTTTCAGCACAGTGGAATGTTAGCCAATTCCATGCCGGCCTCTCATTCTTGTGTGTAATTATAACACACAATGACATCTTTGTCAACTGCTCATATGAACCATGGTGGCTCACGGTTTGATGCGATTACATTGACTTTCCAAAGCCTTGTTACTACATCCTTGCCATAAAGAGTGAGGTTACCCTGAAAGAGAAGCCTTCCATGTTTTAGGCAAAACACATGCCCATTAACCACCTCACGGTCAAGTGACCTTCCCTTTGTCGTAACAACATAGCTCGCTGACTTATTGCACTTTATATTATGGCATTGCATTAGCACCACCCTTTCTCGCACGTTGTGCACAGTATGCCGTGGGCATGGTTATTCGATGCCTTCCAACTTAATACCATGCCAGGCTAAGAATGCTGGCGATTCAATTCCTGGGTATACTTCGAGCATGTCACCATCGTGTGGGAATGTTTCTAGTAGTAACATCCTCTGTGTTACTTTGTCCATTATTACCGTGTAGCGTATCTCGAACTCATACATGATGGCATCGTTGGTTTCCATAATTGGTTGTAGCTTGTTTTCTACTCGGCAGTCATATTGCTCGTCCATGTTTCTTCTCCTATGGTGCTTTGCACCAATTCATGTGTGTACCGTGTGGGCCATTGTGAACCAACATGCATACATTATGACAGATTTTCCGATTTTTGTCAAGTCTTGCTGTTCATACGTTAGTACCATAATCCTCCCTCCCATTGCGGCATTTCATCGCTTGACCCTCCCTATTGTGCTGAAAGCACAATTACCAAATCCTAACCCATTTACCATTTTTTGCGACCAGAACATAGGGCTTGCTCTGTTCAATAGCACGCTTTGCTGCCACGTTGGCAGTATGTTCACGCATAATGCACCCACAGCTTCGCTGTCCATGCAATAGCCTATACGTTGGCACCACTAATTCACTGCCACAATCACACGTGCAAAGCCATGTGGTACGCCCGCGTTTATCACGTGTGCGAGCGCGTACGAGTAAACGATGAAATCGTTGGCCTTGCAAATTAGGCGCTTGGTGTGTTGTCACTTTTACTCCCTTGTGCTTTCAGCACAATCATGGCTTCCAATGCTTGGCGCAGCCGTGCAGCGCTAAACTCTCCACTGCTTGCATCGCTGCCAAGTGATTCGCCTATTTCGTCTGCTGTCCCAGCAGCTGTTGCACCCGGTGCCAGTGGCACCGCATGCATTCTTTCCTTCTGCTTTAGTATAGTAGCACGCATCTCTGGGTCAACTCTGTGGCCGCTAATTATGGCTTTTCTCTCTTCGCTCCGTTCCGCTACAGCTCTAGCATAGCGCTCATCTAGGCTGCCACCCGGTGCCAGTGGCACCGCGGCCTTAATTTCATGTGGCAATGCTGCTTGCTCTACCATTTGCCGCTCTTTTTCTGCCACATAATGTTCTTTTGTTACCATTTCCGGCCTTTCATTGAGGCCATCTTCCACATGGCTCCTGTACTGCTCTGACAACAGCATGCGCCTACGTGACATTCTCGACAATGACCGACCACGCACTCGATTTAGTGCAATACTTTGCAGCACTTGCTCAATCTCCGTAGCATCCACAATGGGTCTTTGCCCATTATCAATAGCAATCTCCGCCAAGGCCTCAAGTGCGGACTCAACCAAATGACTCATGCTCTTTGGTTCTTGCCCAATGCTATTGAGCCACTCTGCCACTGTTGCCACAACCTCACCACCCACCCAACTTTGCAAGTTGAGCTTGCCTTGTAATACTCTCCTATTCATTCGCCTCTACCCCCTGCTGCTCTGCAGCAGCTATGATCATTCATTCATAATGAATGTATTATCTTGTATTACGTATAAACACACTGTCGCTAGACCCTTGTGCTTTCAGCACAATCATTGAAATGAGCATAATATTTGATAAAACCCCTCCTTCTGGCAATTTTTTTTTTTTTTTTTTTTTTTTTTTTTTTAAGAGGAGGAGGGGAGCTGCTAAAAATCTTTAGTTCTATTTGAAATAATTGTATTTATTCTTTGTATCTACTTTGTAGCACAGGCCCCTACGACAGTGTGTTTATACATAATAGAATATAATGAATAATGTATCATTAATACATTATACAATACAATGTCATGCATGTCAAACATAGATCTATTAGATATAATCCATTTAATAAATTATTGATAATATTGCTTCAGCAATACGGTCCAACACACCCTAGTTGACTTCACCCCATTCTAGCATTCCACGCTTCCCAGTCGCCAAAAGCAGAAAAAGCCCTGCCAATCGGTATTTCTACCGTTCAGCAGGGCGCCAGCTTCTATTCGTCTGGTGCTACTTGCCGCAATTGTTGTAACAGGCTCCAACAGCGCAGCACTTCTTGGGCCAACCGTGCAATTGCTGCCTCACTTGCCATTCCAACAACCGGCGATTCATCAAATCGCGCCAGCCTTTGCACGGTGTCGCTGATATTCTGCGGCGATACATCGTTGCGCTTCAAAATGCAATGTTCTGCTCGCATGGCGCAATATGTGCATTGGCATTCAATTGGCTCGATGCAGTCTTCGTCATAGCAGTAATACTGCTTCTTGCAGCTCGGGCACCAGTGTTTAATTGGTATCCAATTGGTCTCACGCATCGCCTTACGATGGGTGTGGTTCATACTTTCACTCCTCGGGTTTCCGCAAGCCATAGCTCACGCTCAACCGCAGTAACAATGGCATTGCGGGCAAAAGCGCTCATGTCAAGCCCCAATGCTTTTGTGCTTTGGATTATTATGGGTGGCAATGCAACGGACACACGAACTAACTTTATTGCACTTGGGAGTTTGCGTCGGCCAGCCCCTGGTGGATGCTTGCTGCCTTTTGCCCAACTGGGATTACCTCTAGGCATGTCATACCCTTTCCTATTCAGTTTTCACACAAGCCTATGGCTTGCGGCAGGCTACGCCTATGTGCTCTCGCACACGCCCGTTGTCTCATGCACACATGCACATGTCGGGCTGGTGGGTGAACCATGCCACCCACCACGCACGCTTACCCGTTATTTTTCTATCAGCGCCAATTCCTCGACCAGCTCATCCTTGGTCATTTCATCATACCCTTCCAGCTCCTCATTCTGCGCCAACACCTTGAGCTTTGCCGCCGTTTGGCGCTTGAGCCAATCCTCGGCGTACTTGTACTCTTCCTCCTCTTCCTCCTTTTCGGTGTCGTCTTCGTCCTGGTGCTCTGCAGTAGTGGACTCGGCTGGCACTAGGGCCTGAGCCGCCTCACGCTGCACGTCCAACAACGTCACCGTTGCCTGTGGGCCGGCCTGCAGCAGGGCCATTAACGTTTCGGCCGCTTGCCGCTGCTCCTGTGTCAGCGCCACTGTTGCTTGCAACACTTGCAGCGCACGTACCGCTGCAGCCTCTGGTGGCAGCACAAACTCACCCTCACCGTTCACGGCCTGCACTTTGCCTGGCGCAAAAGGGAACCTTTTGTTCTTGCGATAGAACGTACGGCACACATTCTGCACCGCAATCCGTGTTGAGTTCAACGCGGCTTTCATCTTCTCCGTGTCATTAGCGTAGGTCACCCTAATGATGAAATCATCCGTTTTCGGGATAAAATCATTCGTGCCAGGCTTGCCGCCGCTCAAGGAGAATTGAATCTCACCTACTAGGTCAGATACCTTCGTCCACTCACGCTTTGCTGCCATAATACACCTCCCGGTGTACTCCAGCACGGTTGCGCTCTCATGGCACATCCATGCCAGAGTATATGTGAAAGAACACTTGCTGCTCTGCAGCAGCATTGGCTTACGCCTACGTGTGTGCGGATGCACTCACGCGCCCGTTGTTTCGGGTGGTGGGCCTAAGCCCACCCTCGCACACTTACCGTTGTGCCGCTGTTACCGATTCCGCAATCTGCTGGATGATCTCTTGCGTCATCCGTGCATACTCAGCTCGATCTTGTTTGGGAATTATTCCATTGGACGACATGTAGTACTTTCGCATGTTTTCCCAATGCAGCATATGAAGGTGCACCTCTTCAACAAGCTCTGGGCTCAATTTCGCGCTCATTGCTATCTCCACACTTTTAGCAACTGCCACCAACACTGCGGCGAGCATACCCACACTCTGATGCCGTGCACCCGTCCGCCCATCGCAAACCTCGGATGAAACTTGCCCGCACAATGGTCGCAGCGATTAGCCACCTGTGGTGTCACCGCCGCGGTGCCTTCAATGTGGTTCATTATACCAACTCCTGTGTGAGAGGTCAAGATGGTGCAGCGCACCACCGCGGCCAGCTCGCTGCTGGCCTGTCATAAATGTACCACCTGGCACAAATCGTGTCAAGGCCCGCCCTAAGTTATTGATTTCATTGACGGTTGCCGCAACCGTGTGAAATAAGCGTCGGGAGGGGTCGATTGGGGCAGTGTCGATGGGGGGGGGCAAGCCTGCCACGGGAGGCAGAGTAATCCCCACACTCCCTCCTACTAAATTAATTCTACCATGTTGTGCCATTGACAATGCATGCAATATATGATACCTTTATATGGTGCAAAGTATTATGTGCATGGCGTGCTGGAGGTACAAATGGTAGATCAACGCTTCGTGGAAAAAAGAAAGTATGATATTAAGCAGCTGTGGGCCAAACACCACGAAATTACACGCCAAGTGGTGCTTGGGCGCACGAATGTGGAGATTGCTGAGGTGGTTGGGTGTACGCCACAGACGGTGAGTAATGTTAGGAACTCGCCATTGGCGCAGGAGCGTATTGCTGAACTGGGGGTAGCGCGCGATGCTAATGCCGTAAGCATTAGCCAGCGCATTGAGGAGTTTGCGCCGATAGCGCTGCAGGTGTTGGAGGATATTATTACTGGGCAAATGGATGGTGCCTCAGTGGCTCTTCGTGCAAGGGCGGCAAGTGGCCACTTGGCACGTGCAGGTTATGGCGAGGTGCAAAAGGTGCATGCACTACATGCGCATGTGAATAGTGATGATATAAGTCGTATCAAGCAGAGAGCACTAAATGCGGCACGTGAATGTGGCATGGTAATTGAGGGCTGATTGTGCTAAGGCTGACTTTAAATGCCATAGTGAATGGTTCAATTGGAGTTGTTGGGTTATTGGTTACGCAATTGGCCAGCGGGCAGGAGTTGACTAGGACTATGCTTGTTGGAGCTGGTTTAACGGGGTTATTAGTAGCACTAAAGGACATTCACTCTTTTTTACAGTCACCTCCGAAGGTATAGGTAAGCCCATGCAAACAAAGCGCTCTCACGAAGGCTATCTTTTGATAGATAATAGGAACTCACCTGGTGTGACAAAGGAATTTGTACGAAGTACTGGGCGCCATGCGCCAGTTGTAGGTGAGGGTGCAGTGTTAGAGGCTAACACAATTACATGTGCACATTGCCAGCGGGGCGTGATTCTTAATCCGCAGCGCTCGCACAGGCGTGAGTGGTGCAGTTATTGTGACCACTATCTTTGTGATAATTGTGGCCTAATAAAGAAAATTGATGGTAAGTGTAGGAATCTTAATCAGCTGTTTGATAAATTACAAGAGCAACTCGCCTCGGGCGAGCGGACTGAGCACTATTGAGCACTATTGAGCACTATAGGGGAAATAATTGTGCACGCATAGCGTGCGGACTGAGTAATTTGTGCTGAAAGCACAATGATATGAGGAAGGATACTGCTAATGGCTAGGTGGAGTGTTAATGTGCCCACATGGACCCCAGTTGCGGTTGCTGACACGACCAACTTTACTGATGCCGGTCATATGTCCTTTCAAGGTGGCAGCAGCACACAGCGTATAAATGTCCTCGAAGTTTACATGGGTGGCCAAGCTGGTGCTAGCTCCCCATCAATTATGTTGCTGGCTCGCGACTCAACAGTTGGTGTAACGCTAAGTGTAGGGCGGTTTGCTGCCCTTGATCCTGCCACAGCGGCGTTAGCTGCACCGCCAGTTGCATTCAATACTGCCACAACTAAGCCACAGCGCTCTGCAACATTGTCACTGCTCAACCTGAGCTTCAATGCCTTTGGTGGTATTGTTCGTTGGGTGTATTCACCAGGGGAAGAAGTGGGCATGCTTGGCAATACGGCGTCATTTGGTGAGATGAGCTTGAGTGCGTTTACTGGTGGCACTCCAGGATTGCTTGGATCCCATTTTATTGTGGAGCCTTTTTAGAATGGGCAGATTCAATTATTGAAAACAGGACAAAGATAATGGCAGAGAGCTCTACTGCTGATAACGTAGCAGATCTAGTTGGCCTAACCAGACCAAATTTCACACAGGCTGAAGTAGACACTATGGTAAACACAATCCGCATGTGGCACTCGAAGACCTATAGTGAGCCAGGTGGGTCTACTAAGGCTATTTTGCAGCACATCTATTCTATGCCACCAAAAATGCGTGCGTTGGTCATGAAGCACACGCTGGAAATGCAAGTCAACGAGGAAGGTATGATGTGATGTGGCCATTTAAGAACAAGCATCGACACGATTTTATGCGCTTGGTGCGGCTACAAAATCCACGGCGTGATGTATGGGAGTGCGCCTGTGGCGAGCGCAGAATTGAGTACTTTACTCAATTGGGTAATGTCCTCAGTGTAGAAAATGCGCTGAAGAGCAACTCTATAGAGAATTGCCTTATATCTAACAGCAATGGCCGCTTACATGGTAGTAGGCTAATCTAATGTCAAGTGTGAATGCAAATGCCACACAATCTACCGAGATGTGGTACAATCACAGCATGCAACGCACATTGCAGGATAAGTCGCCCGACTGGAACATGTGTCTCTACAGTGGCCTTATCCAACCTCCACCACCATCCTTAAGCAATCAACTGTGCATACCTTCTTACAAAGCACTTGTACATGCAACGCATGCAGGAGAGAATCTTAACCTTCTAATAGGGCAGGATACATTCTTTGGTGATGCTGGGCAAGCCATAACTTACATGCCGCCGCTTCCACCATCCGGACCTATTCCTGCAACAGTGTTACGCACCCATGTGCACATGCACAATCCAAACTTACGTGATACTTTCTTTGGCATCAACGGTGAGCCACCCACATATCAGCCACCACCAAATCCCATTGTATTAGTTCCTACTATTAAACTGCGGCAATGGCTGCAATCTTCACCGCTTAATTTGCTGGCCCAAGACTTACTATTTGGAGCAGCTGGCGAGGTGCCAGCCTACACTTGGACTGTGCCTATTGGATACATTTTTCCCATTGCCCTTCGGACATTCCTTAGTGAACTAAAGCAAAATCTTATTGGCCAGGATACTATTCTTGGTGTGGCTGGCCAACCTGCGCCAATGACAGATTTTCGTAACCCACAGATTGTGGTATTTCCATACCAAACTAGCCATGCTATTATTGATGAGCCCCCACCACTTGTTATCATTGTGCCACCAGTAGTTGTGCCACCAGTAGTTACACCACCATCACCACCAGTGGTGGTTGTTGCAGCAAAAGGCATAAACGAAGTTGAACTTGGTTATGCGCTGATTCGACGCTCTTTGGAACTGTTTCGAGACAATTAATATGGGCATAATACACAAGGATGATGTAGGTACATTTTTCCGCTGGACGGTATTTGAGGATTCACCTGTGGATGTATCAGGTGCTACTACTAAGCAAGTGAAGTTTGTTAGGCCAGATGCAACACAATTGACTAAGTCCCTTGCCTTTTCTACAAAAAGTGGTGATAAGGGTGATGGTTCGGATGGTAGAGTAGAATACGTTGGCGTATCTGGTGATATTAACCAAAAGGGTACTTACAAGTGGGCATTGCACTTGGAGTGGTCTACATGGCGTGGTGACTCATGGTATGGCACTTTTACTGTTGAGGATGTGCTCTTCTAATGCCAGTAGCACCAGAGGTATCTGCTGTTCTTGAAATGTGCTATAAAAAAGTGGGCCTATTTGGCAAAACGTTTATGCCTTCAACTTTCAATACTCCGTGGTCTGAGTTACATCATGAAGTAATAAATTTGCTTGACAGTGATGAACAGAAAATTGTTATTGCAGCACCACGTAACTTAGGCAAGACGTCATTTGCAAAAGCATTATGTATTAGTGGGATTCTATTTCGGGATTATGAGTTTATTACCTACATTTCGCAGTCACTTGAAAGTCATGCTCTCATGCAGACCGAGAATATCAAGCGTGAACTTTTATCAAATCAAGAAATTCGCAGAGTCTTTGGCAGTGTTAGGGTGGCTGAAGAAGATACAGGCTTAGATGAGAGTTTCAGCAAGCATGCTTGGGTGGCTTTTGGCCATACCTTAGTACTACCCCGTGGTGCGAACCAACAAGTTCGTGGTTTGCTCTTTGACAATTATCGGCCGCAACTTATCATCGTAGATGATCTTGAGGACAAACGTGAATTAGAGAACCCTGAGAACAGGCGCAAGTTGAAGGATTGGTTTTACGCTGACTTAATGCAGTGTATGGATCGTTACTCTAACAAGTGGAAAGTAATATATATCGATACACTAAAGCATAGTGAATCGCTTATGCAAGAATTACTTAGCTCCTCCGAGTGGGCAAGTTTACGGCTTGAAATTTGTGGTGACGATTACGAAAGCAAAGTGCCCTATCTTAAGACAACTGAGGAATTGAAACGTGAAGCGGCTGAAGCAAGGAAAAATGGTACATTAGATATTTTCTACATGGAAATGCGGAATATTCCTATCGCAAAAGAGAATCAGTCTTTTAGACTTGAGTACTTTCAGCAATACTCCGAAACTGATTTACGTAATAACAAAGTCGTAGAAAGTATTGTCATAGTTGATCCTGCTAAAACAGTACAAATTCAGAATGCCGATACTGCTATTGTTGGTGTTGGCGTGGATTATGCAAGTGGCACTATTTATTTCCGTGATTGTGTTAGTGGCAAAATGTATCCTGAGCAAATATACGAAGAAATGTTCGCTATGGCCTTGCGACTAAACTCGCACGTAATTGGTATTGAGGTTACAGGGCTTGAGGAGTTTATCAAGCAGCCTATCATGAACGAAATGCAACGGCGAGGCCCTAGATATTCGTTTGAGATCGTGTGGCTCAAAGCTCGTGGGGGTGATCCTGGTGGTGAGAAGGGTAAACTGAAGAGGATTGGTGCGCTTGTTCCTTATTATCGTCAGGGTTTCATTCGGCACAATCCTACCTGCTGTGGGAAATTGGAGTCACAACTTTTGGCATTTCCACGTACTGGCTTAGTAGACGTAGCTGATGCATTTGCCTACACTATTGAAATGCTAGAGCTTGGTGGGCGCTATTTTACTTCGCCACAGCCTACACCCACTGAAGATGGTAATGAAGTAGATGAGTTCGCCGAACTTGAGTATGATAACCCTTTAGAATATAGTAGGCTAATATGATTATCAATCGAAGATTGTGGCAGAAAATTTTCTCCTTTACAATTCTGGCGTTAAGCGTACTCACACTGCCACACAGTGGCCTAGGCCAAGTGACTACTGGCTTTTGTACATCCACAAGTGGACAAGCTAGCCACTACTCTTGTGATCTTTCACCGCCGATTTCAGCGTACACTCTTGGTACGCAGTATACATTTAGAGCCAATAGCACGAATGCTAATCCGGTAACACTTTCGTTCAATGGTTTATCACCTATGCCTGTTGTAAAGGTGTTAGGTGGTGTAGCCACAGCACTTATTGAGAATGATATTAGAAACAATCAGATTGCTTCGGTAATTTTTGATGGTGCCAATTTCCAAATGGTAAGTCCCCCAGGCACTGGTGCGTCTACGACGACTCCAGTATTTACTACGAATATTACTACTCCACTTGTTATTGGTGGTACAACTACCACTTCAACATTGATTTTGCGAAGTACTAGTGGAGTGGGTGCTGCTGGTGCGGATGTTATCATCCAAACGGGCAATAATGGTGCAACAGAGGCACTGCGCATTCTTAATAATGGTGATATCGGCATCGGTATAGCAGCACCATTGTACCAATTGGCAGTTAGTTCGGGAAGCTCTACCACTGGATTCCATTTGACTGGAGATGGAACGGATGTTGGGTTTTACGCAACTAATATTAGTGGAGGAAATGATATTTATGTTGGTAATTTCGCACGTAGTGGTGCCAACTGGGTAGCAAAAGCCACATATGGTTCATTAGTTGGAAATGATTCTACTGGTGTCTCTTTTTATGCCGATAGCAGTTTGACTGCTGGAGTTGCTTTTACTCCCACACAAAGGATGGGCATTTCGTTAGCCGGCAACGTTGGTATAAGAACTACCAGTTATGGTACTTCTGCTGTTGGCGTTGTTTCTCATGGTATTGGTACTGCTCCTACTACATCCCCAGCTGATGTATTTCAGGTTGTAGTTGTGGATAGTGCTGGTGCGGGTACGGCTAGCTGGCAAGGACGTGATGAGCAAGGATTTCTTTACACGCTTGGTAATGCAATGTTCCTTGTTGGTGGCACAACCAGCAGCTTTCCAGCACTCAAACGCAGTGCGGCACTGCTGCAGGTTCGCTTGGCAGATGATTCTGCCGATGCCACATTAAATGCGCTTACACTACGTACGGCTTGTGTGGCCATTGCATCACTGCCTGCTGGAGTCACTGGTGATCGTAAGTGTGTCAATGATCAGGCTACCGCATGCCCATCGCTTGATGGTACATTTACTGCTGGTGGTGCTTTCATTTGCTCAGCCTTTTATAATGGTACGGCGTGGGTACACTCCTAAGAATAGGGTTAGGTAATGGCTACTAAAGAGGTTTCCGTTCATAGTATTGGGCCATTTCCTTATGACGATACATTGTATCATGCTCTGAGGACCAGTGGACAGCTCTATGTAGGAACTGCACCAACCATTGACCAGCACGTAGTGCGTAAGATGGATGTGCTTGATTTAGTATGGCCGATTGGTTCTGTGTTTGTTGCTGTGGTGTCAACAAATCCCAATACTTTGCTTAGTGGTGGTACATGGGTAGCTTTTGGCACTGGTCGAGTATTGGTTGGTATAGATACCGCTGATGCAGATTTTGATGTGGTTGAGGAAACTGGTGGGGCAAAGACAGTTGCGGCTGCTGGAACTGTAAGCCAACCAACTTTTACAGGAAGCGCACTTGCGGGGCATGCTCATAGTGCTGATGGTACATTGATAACAGCAACATCTGGTGCTAGTGTAGACATTGCGACAATCCCGGCAACGTCTACTGCAAGCCCAAATACTCATACACATGATGTTACTGGGGACACATCATCAGATAGTGCTGGAACACCAAGTGGCACGGTGAGCCAGCCTACATTTACTGGTAGTCTAACAAGTGTTGTACAGCCATACATTACAGTCTATATGTGGAAGAGAACTGCATGAAGTTATTATGGCTGGTAGTATTACTATTACTGTCCTTTGGTGTATCCCATGCACAAGATGCAACCATTGTGCAGGCCCAAAATGAGGAGGTTCAATTGCTCATACGCAGATATATGCAGTGTCAAGCTGATAATGTAGGCAATTACAATGTTCAATCTCGACTGTTTATTGAGCAGCAGCAGCAGACCGCTGCGGAGTTGCGTAAGGTAAAGGTGGAATTAGAACAGGAGAGGAAAAAGCATGCTGAGAAAGAGAGTAACTAATGTCTAGACTCAAATATATATTTGCTATACTATTAGTAGCACTATGTCCAGTATTAGCAATGGCCAACCATGGAGCACTCCGTGTTGATCCTTTCAATACATTACCAGACTCTAATACTAGAACATTCAGAACGGATAGCAGAACGCACTGGGAGCATGAAGCATCCCAATGGAGTGGTCGTATTAATGCACCATTTGTTTACAGTGGTGGACTGCATGGAATTTCTACTACGCTAACTAGTACAGCCTTTGCAACTGAGGCGTTCGTTCCTGAGCGTGTAAATCAGGCTGCAGTAGCAATAACCTATGTAGCAATAGCTGCTGACGTATGTTGGACGATTATTTCCAGTGATAACGATGGTATTACTGGATGGACCAGAGTAACAACTGGAACTCCAGCGGTTAATACATCTTACTACTACCAATGTGAGGGAGATTCTACCCCAAACCAGCCAACACTTCCAGCAAATAGTGTATGGCTTATGGGCCCAGTTACCATTACTGCAAGTGCTATTGCAGTAGTTACGGATAAGCGTTCACTTGGTTCGAGTTTAGTTGTTCCAATTGAGCGTTATGCATCTATTGTGGCTGCTCTCGATGACGTGAAAAGTGTGGGCGCTCCCACGGTGCATCTTTTAGTTCGATCTACTATTGATATTACATCGAGTATTACCATTCCATCAAACGTGACAACGCTTTTTGTGGGCACTGGCAGATTTACCATTGATACAGGGGTGACTGTTACCCATAATGGATTTTTTGATGCGCCATGTGAGAGTGGTAAAGGATATATTTCCCTAACCGGAACAGGCATATTGCTTCTTAATCAACAGTCACAAGTCTGCCCTGAATGGTGGGGTGCATATAGTGATAATACAAATGCTGCCACAACAGTTGCAGCTATTAACAATGCTATCAATAGTGTCCAAACTAATGGAGGTATTGTTAGATTCGGTACGGGTACTTACCGTGTACAAGGTGGAGCTGGAGGATTTGATACTGCTATTTGGATTAGGCGCAGTAATGTTGGTCTTCGTTGTGCTGGGTACGGGAGTGTAATTCAGGCCAATGGCAACAATGATGTAGGCATTCTTATTAGTTCTTCGCAAAGCACTACAGATGTGAGTCCTACAGCGGATATTACTGGTGTTAGTATTAGCGATTGTCGTATTGTTGGTACTGGTGTGCATGTCTATTCTGCATTGCAAAGTAGCCGTGGTATTATTGCCATTCGTACACGGGACCTAGCGATTCACCATAATTGGATAAATTCATGGGGTATGATTGGCATTGAGATACGTCAAGGTAATACTGGCGAGACAGCATTTACAAGTATCAGCGATAACCATTGTGGAAATAATCTCTTTACAGGAATTAACTTTAATGGCTCTGGACGCTTATCATTTATAAGCAACAACATTGTTTATGGCACAACAGCAAGTATAAATTCATCAGGCTTGCAAGTTGCTGGAAGTGGCACCATAAACGGAAACCAAGTATATAATAGCGCTGGGTATGGAATACTTATTGGAGAATCTGATGCATTTTATCCCATTATTGTCACTGGGAATTTTGTAAAAACAACCGCTGGGCCTGGGATACTCTCTAATTATCATGGACCAGCAGTCATAACAAATAATACTGTCATTAATGCCCAAGGAACAGGGGGCATTGTTACTTCTGGCAACACTCTTCCAGGGCTTACTGTTCCCGGTCAAAGTAATATTATTGGTAATAATCTTGTTATAAACAGTTATACATACGGTATACACGTATCAGCAAATAACACAATCGTCATAGGGAATAATATTCGCTATATCAATCCTCTTCTTGGAAACAATAGCGGCATTGACCAAATCGCCGTCTTAACGCGATACGAAGCAGGTATTTTCTTAGCTGCTCACGGGGCACAGGTTACCGGGAACACCATTGATGGTGCTCTTGGTGGTATCCATGTCTATTTGAGCCTTGACCGATCCATTGTGCACATCCATGGGAATGCTTTTGTCAATCTGACTGGTCAGGAATTTTCATGGGTAAATACTGCTGGTGCAGTACAGTATAATCTTCTAATGCCGGACTCAACATCTGGTGGGAGAATATGGGTTATCCCAAATAGCTCAGGTGTCATTCCAGGAGCGGGGCACTTCCTACGTGGCGACATCAGCCGTCGTACTGAGCCAGCAGCGGGTGCCGTCCCAGGCTGGGTGAACGTTTTTCATCTTGCCACTACAGTGGCCACAACGTTTGGATCGAGCAACACCTTCGATGTCGTGAGCGCGGTAGGTGTCGCTGTTGGGGACAATATTTCTATTGTGCAACTTAGTGGGAGTACTCTTACTGTTCTAGCAAGTTCAACCGTGACCGTCGTTGCTGGCAATACTATCAGTATTGGCGTTGTCACTAGTGGAACACTTGGTGATGTAGTGCGTTTCGATCGGTGGCGTGCGCAAGCGGCCCTTGCGCCATAACATAACAATAGGAGACGTTTTGTGCCACCTAGGATAGTAGATTTTGATGGGCCTACATTAAATGTGGGGTCTTGGCAACAACGTGATTTTAAGTACGATTACCCTGATGGGCTTGATCTCAAGCCTGGTAGTTCACAGCACAAAACTATTCTTGGCCGAGTAATGCGATATGGCATTGAGAGTGCCCGTGTAATGTCTCGTCGCCATCGTTCGTGGGAAGACATTGATGAAAAACTTACTGCCTATATGCCTACCACTGAAAAAGAGAGGGAAATTAAGGACAAGGACCGACGAAAACCAGTTTCTATTGTTTTCCCATACTCATATGCAATAATGGAAACCCTAATCTCATATCTTGTTGCAGCATTTTTCCCTGAACCTATATTCCGTTACGAGGGTATGGGACCGGAGGATATTCCTGGTGCAATGTTATTAGAGAAGGTTATTAATCTTCACTGCAACCGTAACAAAGTTGCACTTAATTTACATACAATGTTTAGGGATTGCAGTGCTTATGGGTTTGGTGTGGTTAGTCCACAGTGGATAGTGAAATTAGGAAAAAGGGCTACTCGTGGTGGTACTGCAGAGGATGTGGTGTTATTTGAGGGTAATGCTCTACACAACGTTGATCCTTACCGCTATTTGCCAGACCCCTCAATGCCTATTCACGACGTGCAGCGTGGTGAGTACGTAGGCTGGATGGACCGCACAAATTATATGGACTTGCTTAGTGAGGAGCAGATTGACGATGACCTATTTAATGTACAGTACTTGCAATACGTGTCATCGAAGGTTAGCTCAATTTATGGTCTAGGTACTCAATCTAGTAAACGGACTGGCGGTCGTTATTGGGACCTTTCGCTTAATCGTCAAGTCAGTGATCCTGTAGACCAATTGCACATGTACGCTAAATTAATTCCTAAGCAGTGGAATTTAGGTGCCTCTAATGTGCCTGAAAAGTGGCTATTTACTATTGCAGGTGATGCAATAATCATTCGTGCCAAGCCCCTTGGCTTGAATCACAATATGTTTCCTGTGGCTATTTGTGCTCCCGACTTTGATGGGTATTCGCCGCTTGCGTATTCTAGGCTAGAAATACTTGGTGGGA
>ERZ1292625.1354-Hain-H41-01um-R1-1354-length-29705-cov-7_pt1 | contig 29705 bp, 36 predicted proteins | sample MGYA00564400_ERZ1292625 | MGnify/ENA primary metagenome ERZ1292625 (study PRJEB36523, sample SAMEA6512639) | groundwater metagenome | collected 2019-01-08 | study: AquaDiva: Metagenomics assemblies of 32 groundwater samples | reverse complement strand
TACAGGGATTTTGGAAGCAGGAATTAGCCTAGATGGTGATAATTCTTTTTCTATCGTATCGGCTGATTCTCTTAAAACGGTAGCCACCGGTGGTTCCGACAAAAGAACTGTGGCTGTTAGGTTTTTGCCCACATCGGGTGGATCCAAAACAGCGCAACTTCTTTTGAGAAGCAACGGGGATCCATCTTTGAAGGTGGTGGTATTGATAGGAGAAGGGAAGGTTCAGGAGGTTGTTCCAATTCCAGTGGTGCATAAACCAGTTTTACTGGTTAGCACTAGTCATATCGATTTAGGGAGTATTATGGTTAGGAGGGGTAAGAGTAGTGTTAAGTTTGCCGTTAAGAATGACGGCGATACCCTGCTTATTGCAAGGCTGTTTCTTTATGGGAGTACAGCTTTCTCTGTGTCTCCCGACACGTTGGCTCTATTACCAGGAAGATCGGATAGTATAGCTGTTCAGTTTGTTCCCAACGAAGCTGGGACAATGACTGGCAGACTATACTTATTCCACAACGCCGGCAAAGAGCCGTACGTTGTGAGTATGGCTGGTGAGGGTTGGAATTTTATGGCTACGCCAGCTATGGCCGATTTTGATGGTAGCGGGGTGGTGGATTTCCCTGATTTTTTCCTCATAGCGGAGAAGATAAATTCTTCTCCCTCTATACTGTCTCCCGGAGAGATAACGATATTTGATCTCAATGGGGACGGTGAAGTCAGCAATGATGACTTTTTCGTTTTTGCTGATTTTTTCGGAAAGGAGGTACAGTAGTTCCTTAAGTCCCTGAACGGGCAAAACCCAGCTGCATCGCAGCTGGGTTTTTTATTTAAATAAGATTTTTGGTTTGTGGAGGTGCTTTTATTTTTAAGTGATTATATGCCGCCGATGTGGCTTCGCGACCTCGTGGGGTGCGGTTTATAAAACCGAGTTGTAATAAATAAGGTTCGTAAACTTCTAAAATAGTATTTTCTTCTTCGCCTGCAGATGCGGCCAGTGCTTGAATACCAACTGGCCCACCACTAAATTTTTTAATTATAGTTTCTAAAATTTTTCTATCGGCATTTTCTAAGCCTAGTTCATCTACCGCTAACATTGCCAGAGCTTTTTCGGCAATATCTTTTTTAATAATTCCATCGGCCTTAACTTCTACATAGTCGCGAACTCTTTTTAATAAACGGTTAGCTACACGCGGAGTTTGGCGGCTACGTGAAGCTATCAATTTAATTCCTTCAGTATCCGATTTAACATTTAGTATTCTGGATGATCTTTTTAATATTTTTTCTATATCCGAATTTTCATAAAATTCTAGTTTATAAGTTGCGCCAAATCGGCTTCTAAAAGCCGATGTTAAGTTTCCAATACTAGTGGTGGCGCCTATTAAGGTAAAGTGGGGAAGTTTAAGTTGTATGGTTTTAGCCGATGGACCTTTGCCAATAACAATATCAAAAACAAAGTCTTCCATAGCTGGGTAAAGCATTTCTTCTACGACTTTATTTAGCCTATGGATTTCGTCTATAAATAAAACATCGCCTTCTTTAAGGTTGGTTAAAATAGCGCCTAAATCTCCAGATTTTTCTAGTGCTGGTCCAGAAGTTATTTTTATATTTTTACTTAATTCGCCCGCAATTATGTAAGCCAGAGTAGTTTTCCCCAGCCCAGCTGATCCGTAAAGTAAAATATGTTCTAAAACCTCACCTCTTTTTTTAGCAGCTTCCAAAAAAATACTAAGGTTTTCTTTTATTTGCTCTTGCCCAACATATTCGGAAAGAGTAGATGGGCGCAAGGTTTGATCTAAGTTTTTGTCTTCAGGTTGAGTTTTGGAAGTAGTGATCATTGGTAAAAGTTTAACACAACAAAATATGCTTAAACAGCTCTAAAAGACTAGTTTTTATGCTATTTCCACACCTTTTCCACATGGGTGATATTTACCCTTGACATAACATGTTTTAAGAATTAAAATAAAGGGGTAATTGTTTCGTTTAAAAGGCCTGTAGGCAAAGGGAACTTGGCTTAGTTTAGGACGGATTGGTTTGGATTTATTCAGGCTGAACCTATCCTCAGCGAGATTCTCTCCCTGTGTTTCCCAAGATTCGGGGGTTACCCCGAAGGCGTTTACGCCCAAGGGGTTTGCCTGCAGACTTTTTAAACTGAAATATAAAAAATCCCTCCGACACAAAGTCGGAGGGATTTTTGTTTAGGTGCTAGACGAAGTCACTCTCGCTATTTCTTCTAGGGTTGTTTCTCCAGCAAGAACTCTTAATAGGCCATCTTGATACATAGTTATAAACCCATTTTTTTTAGCTTCTGTTAAAATGTCTTGGTGAGAAGGATTTGTGCTTATTAATTTTTCTAAAGAGTCATTAACAAAAACTATTTCGTAAACACCGATTCTGCCTTTATAGCCAGTGCCACCACATTTTTCACACCCAATATTTTTATATACAGAAATTTCTTTAGGTATAATATTTTCCGGCACGCCAGATAAATCTTTTTTAATTTCTGCCACGTCAAACGTGGCAGATGTTTTACAATTCGGGCACAACTTCCTAACCAGTCTTTGAGCAATAACAACATTTAAAGCCGAAGCCAAAATTTGGGGTTTAGCGTTTAAATCTAAAAAGCGGGGAATAGCGCCAATAGCATCGTTAGTATGTAAAGTAGAAAAAACTAAGTGCCCAGTTAAAGCGGCGTGAAGCGCGACATTGGCAGTTTCTTCGTCGCGAATTTCGCCTACAAGTATAATATTCGGGTCTTGGCGTAAAATAGAACGCAAACCACTCGCAAATGTGTAGCCTTTTTTCGTTTCAATTTGAGATTGATTTATTCCTTGTAGGTGGTATTCAATAGGGTCTTCCAGAGTAACTATTTTAATACCGGGTTGGTTTAACAACTTTAAAAAAGCATAAAGAGTAGTTGTTTTACCAGAACCTGTCGGACCAGTTACTAAAATTATGCCACTAGGCTTTTTAATTTCCGGTTCTAATTTTTGCCATAAGTAATCTCTAATACCTAAGTCTTTAATATCAAGTTTTATAGTATTAGGATTTAAAATTCTTAAAACAACATATTCGCCGTAAGCGCCAGGTAAAATAGAAACACGAACCTCAACTTCTGCACCACCTTCCTTAATAGTAAAACGGCCGTCTTGTGGTATAGCTTGAACATTTAACCTTAAACCAGAAAGCAGTTTGATTCTAGAAAGAACTGATTCATAAACAGTTTTTAAAATTGTTCCGGCGTCTTGCAAAACACCGTCTAATCTAAAGCGTATTTGGGTTTGATTGGCTTGAGGTTCTATATGAATATCGGAAACTTCTAGTGTTAAAGCCGCGCTTAAAAATATTTCTAGAAGCGTGCTGGTATCAGCTTGGACTTGCCCTGAGCCCGTCGAAGGGTTTACTTGTGATAGTTTAGTTTTAAGACTCGCAAAAGTTGTTAATTCTTTTTTTAAACTTTCTATTTTCTCTAAAGATATTTCTCCAGATGTAGCCGAACCCTTAAGTTGAGAAGGCAAAAATTTAAATTCACCCAAAGCTTTTTTAAAAGAGGATATGGAAATCATAAAAACATCTATTTTAAAGCCCTGCGATTTTAATCTTTCTATTATTTGTCTGGTTTCCTCGTTATTTGGATCCACTGCCCCTAGTTTTAAAATTTGGCCTTTTTTTAAAACGATTATAGCCATGGTTCTTTCGGCTTCTTCTTTGGGTATAAAATGCAAACTATCGCGTTCTACTGGAACGGAGGCAAGATTGATGTAATTAAAGCCAAGTTTTTGAGCATGTCTTTCGCAAGCTAGTTCTTCTTCTTGGCGATGAATATCGCTTAATTTATCTTCTCTTTCTTGTTCTGTGTTTGAAAATTGAGTCATTGGAAATTATTTGAAAATTGAGTCATTGGAAATTACTTATCTATTTTAATACATTCAATAGTCGCTTGACAAACATTGCCTTACTTTGTATTATATAAAATATACTGAAAATCCTAAAAATGGAGGTGTGTTATGTTCCTTTATATTCTAATCTCAAGCCTTATTTTTTTGGGCGGGTGTGCCGCATCGTATCAATTACCTGTGGTTCAAAACCCGCAGGTGATGCCAGTAAAAGACCACGGCAGAGAACGCTTGCGCCAAGGAAATCTGCTTTTTGTGAACAGGTCGCCTGTGTGGCGAGATGTTCTTATTTTTAACGGGCATCATTATAAAGATGACCTTCTTGTCTGTGATGATAACGGGTATCCGGCTTTAGCTGCGAATCCAATTGCGGTTTTTGAGATGGGTCCATCTGATAGCCCTCGCGACGCATATCCCCAATATCGGACAAAATTGATGGGTGGTTTTTACCCCGGCCAAGAATACACTCTTCTGGTTATTTCTAAGGATATGGCTAACCAGATGGTTGGTCCTGTCCAGATTTACCCTGGCGAAGTGGCTACAAGGCCCGCCAGCGATGTTTACACCTATATTCCGTATTTAGGCACTATGGCGGGTCAGCATGTCAGGGAAGTGGTAAACGATGTTGTTTACCTGCCCGACAGAAATCCGCGCGAATATCGGGGAACAAATACACTGAACATGACAATCGATGTTAATCTGTTGCTCCAGCGTGGTATACACAAAATCAGAAACCCATAACTTACAAGGCTAGTCCTTGGAACCGGAGCGTTCAAACGAACGCTCCTTTTTTTATACTCGTGTGTTTGCTAACATTGGGCTGATGGAGATTGTATTAAAGAGTTTACAAGACACACAAAAAATAGCCAAAAAAATAGCCAAAGATTTAGTAAAAAACAGCGGTTCTGTTTTGGCGTTATACGGAAACTTAGGTTCGGGTAAAACTACATTTACTCAATTTTTAGCTAAAGCTTTGGGTGTAAAGGAGAAAATACTAAGCCCAACTTTTGTTATTATGAAAACTTACAAACGCGACACTAATACACGAATTCATGCGAATGATACGAATAGAATCAGAAACTTAGTTCATATTGATACCTATCGCTTAAATTCGGCGAAAGATTTAACGAGTTTAGGCTTAAAAGATCTATTAAAAGATAAAGAAAATATTTTAGTAATAGAGTGGCCGGAAAAAGTAGAAAAGCTTTTGCCTAAAAATACTGTTAGAATTTACTTTAGTGTTGTTAATGAAAAAGAGAGAAAAGTTGTTATTAAAAATTACTAATTACTAATATCTAATTTCTAATCAAACCCCAATGTCTAATGACAAAAATATTTAGGCATTTAATAATTAGTCATTTTATTAGATATTAGTAATTGGAAATTAGAAATTATTTTTATGGAGAAATTAGTTATAATTGATAGTCATGCTTTAATCCATCGTGCTTATCACGCACTGCCAATTTTAACTGCGCCCGATGGCCGGCAAGTACAGGCGGTTTATGGCTTTGCTAGTGTTTTAATGAGGGTTATTAAAGAATTAAAACCACAATATATTATGGCGGCGTTTGATATGGCTGGTCCAACTTTTAGGGAAAAAGAATATAAAGAATATAAGGCTCATAGACCCGCCACGGATGATGCATTAATTAATCAATTTTCTTTGGTCCATGAACTTGTAGAAGCTTTTAAAATTCCAGTCTTACAACTTCAAAGTTACGAGGCCGACGACATTATTGGCACTGTTGTAGAAAAGTTAAAAAATAAAAAAGAACTTACAAAAATAATAGTTACGGGCGATTTAGATTGTTTACAATTAATAGACGACGAAAACATTTTGGTTTATACGCTCAAAAAAGGTGTAAACGATACTGTTATATATAACGAAGCTCTTGTTCGCGAAAGATACGAAGGTTTGGGGCCAAGCCAAATAACAGACCTTAAGGGTTTAAAGGGTGATGCCTCCGATAATATTCCAGGTGTGCTTGGTATTGGCGAAAAAACAGCCATTAATTTATTAAATGAATATGGCAATTTGGAAAATATATATAAAAACTTAGAAAAAATTAAAGTTAAAAGCGTAAAACTTTTTGAAAAACTTTCGGTAAATAAAGATAATGCATTTTTAAGTAAGAGACTCGCCACCATAAAAAGAGATGTTCCGATAGATTTAGATATTATAAAATCTGCTTTTAATTTGGTAGAGAACGAAGAGATTAAAAAACTTTTCTTTAGATTTGGTTTTAAGAGTTTGATTAGTAGGTTGAATGATTTAAGGGGAATAGATGCCACGTCAAACGTGGTTCAAGAGGAACAAGGACAACTAATAGGTGATGAGCTAGATGAATACTATAAAAAAGGAATTTTTTCGGAAAAAGTATATAAACTAGAAAAAGATGTGCGCCCCGTGCTTAGAAAAATGGAAAAAACCGGGATTTTATTAGACGTTAAGTTATTAAAAAATTTAAGCGAAAAATTTGAAATTGAACTTTTAGAGATAAAAAATAAAATAATAGAATTTGCCGGTGAAGAATTTAATATAAATTCCACTAAAGAATTAGGCCGAATACTATTTGAAAAATTAGGTTTGGGTGGGTCTAAAATTAAAAAAACAAAAAAGAGTGGAGCTTATTCTACCGCTTTTGATCAGCTAGAAAAACTAAAAGATTCTCATCCAATTTTCCCACTACTTTTGCGTTGGCGTGAACTTTCAAAATTAAAATCTACATATGTTGATGCTTTACCAAGATTAGTTGGTATAGATGGCCGGTTACATACAACTTTTAAACAGTTGGGTGCGGTTACGGGTAGATTGTCTTCGGAAAATCCTAATTTACAAAACATCCCAACTAAAGGTGAATATGGTTTAGCCATTAGGCGGGCTTTTACTGCACCCGAAGGCTGGCTAATTTTGGCAGCAGATTATTCTCAAATAGAGCTTCGTGTAGCGGCAGCGATGTCGGGCGATGAAAAAATGATAGATACTTTTAAAAAGGGCGAGGATATTCATACCAGAACCGCAGCCGAAATTTTTAATGTACCCTTAGATAAAGTTACCAAAGATATGCGTCGCGAAGCCAAAACTTTAAATTTTGGCGTGCTTTATGGTATGGGTCCTAGGGCTTTTAGCCAATCAGCCGGAGTTAGTTTAAGCGAAGCTCAAGAATTTATTCGCGGTTACGAAGCTGGTTTTTCTGGTTTGGCTAAATTTATTCGCGATATGAAAAACAAAGCACGCGCGCAAGGCTATGTGGAAACTTTATGGGGCAGAAAACGTTTTATAGATTTAAATTCGCCTAACCCCATGATGCGGGCGGCAGCCGAAAGAGAAGCTGTGAATATGCCTATTCAAGGCACAGCCACAGGTGATATTGTTAAAGCCGCTATGGTAGAAATAGAAAAAGAATTAGGATCTAAAAAAGATGTAAAAATGATTTTACAGGTTCACGATGAATTAGTTTTTGAAGTTAAAGAAGAATCTGTAGATAAATATTCAAAGATTATTAAAAATATTATGGAAAATATTGCCGATATCGGCGTGCCATTGGTGGCCGAGGTAGAAGTTGGTAAAAATTGGGGGGACATAAACCAAATTTAAAATTTAAAAATAAAAAAGTAAAATATGGATATATTTTCTCATGCTTTTTGGACAGCAGTGGCTGCCAAAAATGCTAATTCCAAAATTAAACATTTTAAAAATAAAAAAATCAGCGTGTTTTGGGCAACTGCTTGGGGAGTTTTACCAGATATTTTTGCTTTTGCGCCTGTTTTTATTTCTGCGACACTAGTATTTCTTTTAGGTGTTGGGGATCAAAGTGTTTTTACTATTCCACACCCTTCCGAATTGGAACCAGTTAATCGCGATACTCTTTTTATATTTAAATTAACTCATTCACTTTATAATATTAGCCATAGTGCGATAATATTTTTCTTAGTCTTGGGTTTAATTTATTTTTTTACAAAAAAAATAAGGTGGGAAATGTTAGGCTGGTTGCTTCACATTTTAATAGATTTACCAACTCACTCTTACAAATTTTACCCCACGCCTATACTTTGGCCATTAGCTAATTGGAAGTTTGATGGTATTCCTTGGAGCACTCCTTGGTTTATGGTTTTAAATTTATCGGCAATATTAATAGTTACAGCTATTTACATAATAAAAAGAAAGAGTAAGAATGGGTAAGTTATAAATATGGACTTTAAAGAATATCAAAAAAAATCTAGAAAGACTGCGGTTTATCCGGGGTTTGGTAAAAACATAATTTATCCGACATTGGGATTAATGGGAGAGACTGGGGAAGTTGCCGAGAAAGTTAAAAAGATTTTAAGAGACGATAACGGTATTGTAACTAAAGAAAAAAGAGAAGATTTAAAAAAAGAATTAGGCGATGTTTTGTGGTATCTTTCTCAAATTTCTACAGAACTTAAATTTTCCTTAGAAGACATAGCTAAAACAAATATAGAAAAATTAAGCTCTAGATTAAAAAGAGGAAAAATACACGGTAGCGGAGATAATCGTTAAGGGCTTTGTTCGCGAGCGGAGCGAGCGATAACAAAACCTTATGGTGAGTGTAGCGAATCCATTACATTAAAGTAATTCTTCGATTATACTCAGGATGCTCAAATTTAATAATTAATCGCTTCGCTCTTAAATAAATTTGGCATGCCAGAACTTCCCGAAGTAGAAACTATAACTCAAGATCTAAAAAAGAAGCTTTTAGGTTATACCTTTAAAAGTATCTGGAGTGATTGGTCTAAGTATTTTTATTTAAGTGGCGGGCTTTCTAATGTTCAGCGCCTCATAAAGAATAAAAAAATAAATAAAATAGAGCGTCGAGGTAAAAATATACTTTTTCATCTCTCTAGTGGGTATATGTTGGTAGTTCATTTAAAAATGACAGGCCATTTTTTGCTTGCCCCGAGCGGAGTCGAGGGGTTTAATCCAAAACATATTCACATTGTCTTTAATATTAAAAAAGGCAATAAACAATCTAAATTTTATTTTTCTGATGTTAGAAAATTTGGCCGAATTATTTTTGGCGAAAAAGATAAAGTTTTAGCGAGGCCAGAAATTAAAAAGCTCGGCCCTGACCCTTTAGAAATTACAACCAGAGATTTTCTGCAATTAATTGCTAAGCGTAAAGGCAAAATAAAAACAGTTTTATTAAACCAAGAATTTTTGGCGGGTGTTGGTAATATATATTCCGACGAAGCTTTGTATATGGCCAAGATTCATCCTTTAAGCCTTGCCGAGAAAATCCCTCAAGGTAAATTAAAAATGTTATTTATAAAACTCGTTTCTGTTTTAGAGCGGTCAATAAAACTGCGCGGCACAACCATGCAAGATTATCGCGACACTTCTGGCAAAAAAGGGGATTATTTTAATCAGCGTTTGGTTTATGCGCGTAAAGGTGAAAAATGTTCTTGTGGTGGTAAAATCAAAACACTAACAATAGGTTCGCGTACGGCGCATTTTTGCCCAAAGTGCCAAAGATTATATAAATAAATTGGTCCCAGTAGTAGATGCTTCGCATTACTACGAGGCACATATTTTCAGCTATTCGCTAAAAGCTCATAGGAAAATATGGCTTAAGTACTCACTTTGTACACATCCTCATCGCAGTTATATTGTATCTAGTTTTCACAACAGTGGTCTAAAAAAGGTCGCTGTTTTTCTTTTGGTAATAGTATGTTAGTTTATAAATATGTTAGGCGAGTTTATAGTTGAAAAAATAAAAAAAGCTAAGTTTAAGGTTTTGGATGACGGCACTTACTTTGGCGAAATTCCGGGCTATCGGGGTGTTTGGGCTAACGAGAAAACCTTAAAAACCTGCAAAGAGGAACTCAAGAGTATTTTTGAGGAGTGGATTTTGCTTACTTTAAAAGACGGAGGCACTGTTCGTGGGTTACGCATCGGAAAGAAAGTACCTTTCAATATTAATGCTAGAGAGTTTGCCAAATATGCCTAAGAGTATATCTTGGAGAAAGTTGGTTCGAAAATTAAATAAATTAGGTTTCTACGGCCCCTTTTCAGGTGGCCGTCATTTATTTATGGAAAGGAATGGCCATAAGATTTATATACCTAATCCGCACAGGAGTGATCTCTCGGTTGGGTTAGTTGCTATGATCATCAGACAGGCTAAAATATCTTTAGAGGATTGGAACAAAATATGATCTATTTATACTGGGGTGAAAATTCATTTTTAATACAGGAGAAGCTAGCCAAGATTAGCGAATCTTATAGGGCTAAGTTTAAGAGTGGTTTGAACTTGTTTAAATTCGATTTAGAAGAAAACTGCGACGAATTAAAATCTTCTTTGGAAAGTCAGTCTATGTTTAGCGAAAAAAAATTAGTTTTTTTGCGTGGGATACTTTCTGTGCCAGAAGTTAAATTCGAAGAAATTAAAGAAACTATAAATAAAAATAAATTTTTAAATAAATCGGAGGATGTTATTTTAGTTTTATACGATTTCATAATTCCAAGGTTCGACCTTCCTGGAAGGTCGAACCTTAAGACTTCGGAGGTCAATAGGTTAAATTTTTTAAAAACGCTTGGCGAGGTTAAAGAATTTAAAAATTTAGATAAACCCAAGTTAATAGATTGGTGTTTAAAAAAGACCGAAGAAGAAAATATTAAAATTTCTCGTAATGATTTATCTTTTTTAATAGATGGCGTTGGTTGTGATGCTAATAGAGTTTGGAACGAGGTTTCTAAATTATCGGCTTACAGTGGTGGCAATATAACAAAAAAGGATATAGAAAGTTTAGTCGTGTTTGATGTGGTAGCAAGCAGTTTTAAAGTTACCGATGCTTTGGCTCAAAAAAAAGTAAGTCAAGCCTTAATAGGTTTAAACGAACTTTGGCAAAACAACGAAGAGCCTGTAATGGTTTTGGGTGCTATGGTGTGGCAGTTTAGGAATATGTTAAAACTAGCTGATGTAAAAATTACGCAAACAGAAGCTGTTCAAAAATTTAAATTAAACCCGTGGGTGGCTCAAAAAACTTTAAGTGCTTTAAAAAACTTTTCTCAAGCAGAATTAAAAAACATCTACCAAAGCTTGGTAGATGTTGATTTAGCCATAAAGACTGGCGGGAAAGACGGCAGAGAAGCGTTAACTGATTTTGTTTACGGCTTTTTGAAGGCGTGACTTTTGGCGAGAGGCTGTGTTCTTAAGAAGTACATGATTTTTTACAGCTTTGTCTAAGGCTTGTGAAAAATCGCTCAAAGCTTTAGCAGCCTCTTTTTTGTTTTTAGCCGAAATTTCCTTAACCAGCTTCTTTTCCAAATCTTTAATATTAGACTTTCTGTCTTTATTAACTTTGGTTCTTTTTTCTGTTTGTCTTAGGGCCTTTTTGGCCGATTTTTTGATAGGCATAATTTTGTCTATAAGCGTAGCGTTAGCTACAAAATTATAGCCCTGCTAGTGACCGCCTTGGGCGAGTCTACTACGGAGCATAATTGCATTTAATAAGTAGGTTTGATAATATCAGAATCATTCAGTTTAGGCAAGTTCTTACGGTAAAACTCTACTTTCTAAAAGGAGGAGAAATAATGAGTCTTCATAAGAGATTTGTTGTAGTTTGCCACTCGACTGCTTTACTAGGTGTATTGAGTGGTGTAGCTTTTTATCTTGTGGAAGATAGTCGTGTTTTCTTACTGGTAAATACTATGATTTTATGTGTAATAGCTCTTTCTTGGTTTTTTACAGCACTTAAATTTAGAAGAGTTGGTTTAAGTTTGGAGCGTCAATTAGCCAAATATAAAGTTCGAGAGGGTCAGTATGAAATAAAGGTTTAAATCTAAATCCAAAGGAGGTTCGCGATGACTAAAACAGAAAAGGGGAAAACGGTTTTGGTTAGCGGTGATGAAGCCAGAAGGATTCAGAAGATCATGAATCCGAAGCGCGGTGAGGAATCTGATGAAGAGAAAGAGTATATGGCAAGGGTTAACAGATGGCTCAGAAACATGCCGAGGTTAGATGGCGATTTCTCGCCGATGTGATTTTTTGTCCAATATCCGTTTTAGTTTTTCAGACTTTCTATAGAGGCTAAGCCTCTATAGCTACAGGCAGGTCGAAACGACCTGCTTATTTTATTACACAACATTTATATCACACTTACAAACTTGAGCCTGCCTGCCGGCAGGCAGGAATGTAAGGATGTTATTCTAATGTTTTTAAATAATCTCTAATTAAAATAGATTTTTCAAAATCCCATTCGGCGATGGCGGCTTTAAGTTCGCGCTCCAGTTCTTTTTTTGTTTTAGATTCCAGCCAAATTTTTTCGGGTTCGGGTATAACTGGAGTAAGTTTAATATCCTTTTTAATGGCTATAGGCTCAAATCCATTTTCTTTATTATATTTTTCTTGAGCCGCGCGGCGGCGTTCAGTTTCCCTAATCGCAGCTTTTATAGAACCTGTGTTTTTGTCGGCATACATAATAACTTTGCCATCTATGTGGCGCGCCGCGCGCCCTATGGTTTGGATCATAGTAGTTTCGTTTCTTAAAAAACCTTCTTTGTCTGCATCAAAAATTAATATTAAAGAAACTTCGGGCAAATCCAAACCTTCACGCAACAAGTTTACACCAACCAAAGCGTCTATTTTACCGCTTCTTAAATCGTTCAAAATTTCGGGACGGTTCATAGTTTTAATTTCCGAATGCAAATAGGCGGCTTTAATTCCAGCTTTAGCTAAGTGCTCGGCTAAATCTTCGGCTAAACGTTTTGTAACTACAGTAATTAAAACTCTTTCGTTAAGCTTAGCTCGGTCTTTAATTTCTTTTAGTGCGTTATCAATTTGTCCTTCTGTTGGCCGTACTTCAACAATAGGATCCAGAATATGTGTTGGTCTTATTAATTGTTCGGCTAAATATAATTTTTGCTTAGCTTGCCCTGATCCTGCTTGTGGTGAGCCCGTCGAATCCATCGAAGGGTTGTGTGATTTTTCTAATTCATAATCGTTGGGTGTAGCCGAAGAGAAAATTGTTTGTTTATTTTTATCCTCCCATTCTTTAAACATCATAGGGCGGTTATCTAAAGCCGAAGGCATTCTAAAGCCATGTTCAACCAAAGTTGTTTTGCGGGCTCGGTCGCCATTATACATGCCTCGTATTTGTGGAATCGTCATATGCGATTCATCTACGATAAGCAAAGCATTCTTAGGGAAAAAATCTAAAAGTGTATAAGGCGATTCGCCAGCTTTTCTAAAAGCTAAGTGCCGAGAATAGTTTTCTATACCCGAACAATAACCAGCTTCCGAAAGCATTTCCATATCGTAATGAGTGCGTTGTTCTAACCTAGCAGCTTCCAAAACCTTATTTTCTTTTCTTAATTCTTTTAAGCGTTCGTCTAATTCGGTTTCGATATTAGCAAGGGCAATTTTTAGTTTATTTTCCGAAGTAATAAAATGTTTAGCAGGGTAGAGTGTGTATTCACCTATAATTCCAAGTTTAGAACTCCATATTTTTTCTATCTCATTGCCAAAAAAGTTTACACGTATAATTTCTTCGCCGGTTGGCAAGTTAATTTCTATGGTTTCGCCCTTGGTTCTAAATGTTCCGGGGAGTGGTGCAATATTATTTCGGCTAAACTGCATTATTACCAATCTTTTTAAAAAATCTTTTCTAGAAATATTTATACCTGTTTTTAAAAACATAGCTGCATTTTGATATTCGTTAGGATCGCCAATGTTGTAGATACAAGAAACTGAAGCCACTATTATAGTGTCTGGCCTAGAAAGCACGGCTTGAGTAGCGGCATGGCGAAGTTTGTCTATCTCTTGATTTATTTTTGTATCCTTTTCTATATAGGTATCGGTTTGAGGCATATAGGCTTCGGGTTGGTAGTAGTCGTAATAGGAAACAAAATAATGGACTTCGTTTTCGGGAAAGAAATCTTTAAATTCTTGGTATAACTGCCAAGCTAATGTTTTATTATGAGAAACCACTAAAGTTGGTTTTTGAACGTTGGCTATAACATTGGCCAATGTAAATGTTTTTCCAGACCCTGTAACACCAAGTAAAGTTTGAGCTTTTGCTCCATCTAAAACTCCAGCCGTCAATTTCTTGATCGCCTGAGGTTGATCTCCTGTGGGTTTAAATTTTGATATGAGTTTGAATTTAGACATTTAGAGGGTAGAATATTGAATGTAGAAGATGGCGGTTATTTGTTGTTATTTTTTGTCTATTAACTACTTTCTACTTACTATTAAACTAAACCATGATTGGCTATCTAGAAGGCGAATTAATAAAGAAATACGACCGTCGCTGCATACTTAAATGCGGTTCATTGGGCTATCGTATTTTTATGACTAACAGTGCACTTGGAAAAATACAAGAAAATGGCGAACTTGTAAAGGTTTTTACGCATCCATATCAGCGCGAAGATACACAAGAATTATATGGTTTTTTAAATACAGAAGAATTAGATATTTTCGAGATGTTAATAACAGTTTCCGGTGTTGGGCCACGTAGTGCTATGGCAATGGTAGACGAAGTTCCTTTCGAAATGATTATTGCCGCTATAACAAAAGGTGAGGAAGGGGTTTTAAAAAGAGTTTCGGGTATTGGTGCAAAAACAGCACAAAAAATAATAATAGATTTAAAATCGAAAGCGTTAACTTTGGTATCATTGGCCACAAGCATGGCTTCTCAAAACATCTCCGAAGATTCCGATATTCTAGAAGCTTTACAAAGCCTAGGCTATACCAGTTATCAGGCACGCGATGTTATTAAAAAAATTCCAACCGAAACTAAGGGGGTTGAACGTAGAATAGAAGAAGCTTTAAAATTATTATCCAAATGATTTCAGAAATTAAAAAAATAATAAGAAAAGTTTTACCCAAAAGATTTTACGAATATTTTCATTGGTGGGTTTCTTTTGTAGGAGCCATAAAAAATAAATTTCCTTCGCGCGAACTCATTGTTATTGGCGTAACAGGAACAAATGGTAAATCTACTGTGGTGCAGTTACTTCACGAAATCTTTGCAGATTTTGGTTTAAATGTGGCTTCTACATCTACCATAAGATTCCGTATTAAAGATAAATACGAAGACAATAAACTTAAAATGACTATGCCGGGCCGTTTTGCCCTGCAAGATTTTTTGCGTAAAGCCGCCAATGCCGGTTGCCAATATGCAATTGTGGAAGTTACTTCGGAGGGTTTAAAACAAAATCGTGCCGCCTTTATAAATTTTGATACTGCGGTTTTAACCAATGTTCGACCCGAACACATAGAAAGCCATGGTTCTTTCGAAAAATATAAAAAGGCTAAAGGCATACTCTTTGATTCTTTAAAGAAAAAAACTATAGACAAATTTTTTGTACCTAAAAAGAATAAAAAAATAAGTGTAATAAATTTAGACGATCCTTCGGCTTATTATTACGCCGGCTTTAACGCAGACGAAAAAATAGGTTACGGCTTATTAAAAGATAATATTCGTGCCAATGTTAAAAATAATTTTATTCCCCAAAATATAAAATTCTCGGCAAACGGTGTTGATTTTACTTTAGAAGAAGAAAAATATTCTAGCCCACTTTTGGGGGATTTTAATTTATACAACACTTTGGCGGCTATTGCGACGGCTCGTGCTTACGAAATTCCACATAAACACATTAGAAAAGCCATAGAAAGTTTTAAGGGTGCACTAGGCAGGTTAGAAATACTTCAGGAAAAGCCGTTTTTAGTGGTTATAGATTATGCTCATACACCCGATGCTTTAGAGGCCGTGTACCGTGTGGCTAAATCTTTTTGGGTTAAAAACGGACATAAATTAATTGGTGTTTTAGGCGCGGCTGGCGGTGGGCGCGATAAATGGAAAAGAAAAGAAATGGGTTCTATTGCCGAAAACTATTGCGACACTATATTTTTAACCGATGAAGACCCTTATACCGAAGACCCAGAAAAAATAGTAGTCGAAGTCGCAAAGGGAATTAAACATAAAGAATATAGAAAAATTATGGACAGGCGCTTAGCCATACGCGAAGCCTTAGAATCAGCTAAACATGACGATGTTGTTTTAATAACAGGTAAAGGTGCCGAAAAAACCATGATGACCAAGTTTGGTGCTATGGATTGGGATGAAAAAGCTATAGTTTTAGAGGAGATAGAGAAGTTGGGTAAAAAATGATAAAGTTAAACCAATGAACCAAAAAGGATTTATTAAAGATGTTGTTATCATCGTTCTTGCGATTCTACTGCTAGGCGGTGGGTATTTTTATTTTTCCAAAAAACCAGCTTACGCTCCGGCGGAGAATACAAATTCCGTTGTTGCTGGTGTAAAAATATACGAAGTTCCAGAGCTTGCGGTGGAATTTGTTTTGCCGGAAGCATTTATGGATTTGACGCATAAGGTCGTTAAATTGTCCGGCGACCAAGCTGTAAACTCTGTAGCGTTTTCCAGTAAACGATTAGAAACTTTTGGTTGTGGCTTAGAAACGGCTCTGTTAGGATACTTAACCTATGACAACGATAAAGGCGGCATATTTGTTGGACATGCAAAGTATGATAACGACAAACTCTATTACATAAAACCCAGTGGGCAGTGTAAAGCTGATATCTCGTTGCAAGATTGGCAGACACTTGAAAATGCTTTGAAATCTCTTACTGCTGATTTTTAGAAATAGGTTTAATAAGTTATACTCAATTGTATGAACAAAGCTCAACAAATAACCTCATTTAGAGCTGTTTTACCTACCCGTGTAATTGTTAATGTTGAAAATACAGGTGATGGTCTTTGGGCTAAAGTATCTACACCAGATGGCAGGCTTTCCAATTGCTATACTCAAGCTACTAATGCAGTTGAGCTGGTTGTAATGATAAACGATGCAATATTTACTCACTTCGAAATCCCAGTAAATTTAAGGAAGAGTATTGGTTTTTATGTTCCGCTTTCTAACGAACATCTTCGTATAGAGGAAATGTTTAATAAGCTTGTTTCAATGGATAAACAGTTGGATATAAAAGGAGATAGTAAAACGACATTAGTTTTTCGGGAGGAGATAACTTGTTAGCAATATTTTATGGCGAAACCGAAGGGTAGTAAACCTAAGTTAGTCGCATGTACTCCCGAAGATGTTTTTGGAGCAATAAAAAAACTTGGAGGTTTTAAAATACTTTTTGAAAGTGCTAAACATACCAAGTTAGTGCATATAAAAACTGGTCAGGCTTTCACCATTCCACGCCATTCCCCAGTAAATAAACATATGCTTAGGGATTTTGTTGAGAAATTCTTGGTTGGAGTATGTAAATTGGACGAAAAGGAAATTTATAAACACTTGTGGTGCTAGATATTTAGTAAAAATAAAATAAAAACTATGAACCAAAAAGGATTTATTAAAGATGTTGTTATAATCGTATTAGCGATTTTGTTATTAGGCGGCGGGTATTTTTATTTATCTAAAAAACCAGCGTATGCTCCAGAGGAAATGACGAATAAAGATGTATCAGCTGAAATAAGTTATAAGAATGAAAAGTACGGTTTTGAGTTGGTTTTACCAAATGGATATAAGGGTTATGATGTTTCGGAAACAAATCAGGTTGAATATTATGGATTAGACAGTAAGAGTTTAGATTTTAATGTAGATTCAAGCGGTACAACTTGGCCGTATGGTCGTTTTTCTGTGTTTATTATTGCAATCTATCCTTTAGATTGGTGGAATAAAAATGCATTCGTTGATATCGCAGATAATACAACATATAAGAAAGAAGCAGATCAAAATGCCAGTAATTACCTAGGGCTTTTCCTTGGTAAAAACGAAAAGTATGTGTTTACTTGGTTTAGAGGGCAGGATTGCCCGCGAAAGTTAGGCACAGATGAATATACAGATCGTGTAGATACAATTCAATGCAAACTTTTTACGACAAGTGAAGATGTATTAAAAACCTTTAAAATTATAAAATAATATGTCAAAAATAAAAGAAATAATTTTAGCGTTAGCGATTGTGGTGGTGCTCAATTTGTTTTTTAATTATGGGGTTTTTACTTTTTATAAAGAACCCAAATTTGAAAACTTTTGTTCAGCCGAATTAACTCAAAAAGTTTATACCGAAAAAGCTTCGTGCGAAGCCGTGGGTGGGCGATGGTACGAAAGTAATCAGGTTAATTATGGTGATCGAATGGTTCCTGTAAAACCAATGCCTCAAACCGGCGAAACTAGCTGGTGCGATTCTACAGATAAATGCCGTAAAGATTATGATACTGTTCGAAACGTGTACAATAGAAATGTTTTCATAATTTTAATTGTTTTGGGTCTAATATCTTTAGGTTTGGGTTTGCTTGTTATAAGTGCGTCGGCTGTAGCTAACGGTTTCTTGGGTGGTGGTCTGCTGTCTTTAATTGTTGGAACGGTAAGGTACTGGTCCGATATGAACGAGTATTTAAGGTTTATAGTTTTGGGTATTGCACTTGCAATGTTGATTTGGTTGGGATATAAAAAGTTTAACTCCAAATAGATTAGAGTAAACAAAACATCATTCTTCGCAGACGACACGGAGGCCTCTCAATTGTAGAATCGGTCATCTCCGTGATGCTGTTCGGAATGATGTTTTTTTCTTGAGTTAAAGGTTTTGATTTGTTATCCTCTTTACATGAATAAAATAGTTTTTGATGTAGAAACTCAAAAGGAACTGGCCGAAGTTGGTGGTTTTAGAAATGTTCATTTGTTGGGTATTTCTGTGGTTGGTGTTTACACTTATGCCGACGATACCTACAAAGCCTACGAAGAAAAAGAACTTCCCGAACTAGAAAAAGTAATGGCAGATGCCAGCTTAATAATTGGTTTTAATACCAAACATTTCGATAACCAAGTTATACAACCTTATTTTAAAAACTTTACCATAGCCGAAGCACCCACATTAGATTTAATGGAAAAACTGGAAGCGGTTTTGGGTTACAGGCCAGGCTTGGGAGCACTTGCTAGTGCAACGTTGGGTGAACAGAAATCTGGGCATGGTTTAGAAGCTTTACAGTGGTACAAGGAAGGCAAGATAGATCAAATTAAAAAATATTGTTTGCAAGATGTTAAGTTAACTAAAGAAGTTTACGAATATGGTTTAAACCATGGTTCGGTGCTTTTTGAATCGCGTGTAAGTGGATTGCAAACTGTAGTGGCTAATTGGTTTAATGATAAAGAAAAAAAAGATATTCAAGCAGTTTTAGCTGACGCTTTTAAAAATAAAAAATTGGTAGAAATTGATTATGTTTCTATGAAATCGGAAGATGGCGAAGAAGCTCGCAAGAAAAGAAACATAGAAATTTATTCTATAAACAAAGATACTGTAGAAGCTTATTGCCATACTCGCAAAGATAAACGTTATTTTAAAGTTCACAGAATTTTAGATGCAAGGGTTATAGACGAAGAACACAAGATTCCGAGTCTTTTCTAGAATTAGCTATATTTGCTAAAATTCGCTATATTAGTGAAAACTGATGATAGATAACAAATTCAACAGCCCCTCTAAGGGTGTTATGCCTATAGCCGATGTGATTCGTGATGTTTATGATTACCTTCACGAAAGCGCCAAGCATAAATACCAAGTTATAGTTGGTACCGATTCTCAAGTTTATATAGACCGCACAGATTTTGTGACGGCTGTTGTGGTACGCCGAGTTGGCGCGGGTGGCCGATATTTTTGGGCACGCCAAGAACATAAAAATTTTAAAACATTACGTGAAAGAATTTATACCGAAACTTTAAAATCTTTAAGCGTAGCCGAAGTTGTTTATAAAAATTTATTTGAATCTTTAAAGAAAGAAAATTTGTTAGATAATTTTAATTTCGAAATCCATGTGGATGTTGGCGAAAATGGTGCTACGCGCGAAATGATAAAAGAGGTAGTAGGTATGGTTAGGGGCAATGGTTACGAAGTAAAAACAAAGCCGATGTCTTTTGGGGCTTTTGTAGTTGCTGATCGTCACACATAAATTTTTTCGCTTTACTCTAAAATTTAGAATAGTTAGTAATTTGTATTTAGTAGTTAGGGCAAGGAAGAGTTATTTAAAGAGGAAAAATTTTCCTAAATACTAATTACTCACACTAAGTACTTCTTAATTACTCGCCCTGATCTATTCTTTTTTTATGTTTGATTTTGAAAAACTTTCTGTTTATTATAAGACAAAATTATTAAACAAAGATATACTTTTTTTACTTAGGAGTAATAAACAGATTGACTCTTACTTAAGAGATCAATTAAAAAGAGCATCAATAAGCTCGGTAATAAACATAGCTGAAGGCAGTGGTAAATTTTCCAAGGCAGATAAGCGTAATTTTTATACTATAGCTCGGGGTTCTGTTTATGAATGCGTTTCACTTCTGGAGTTAATAAGAGATGATGGACATATAAGCAAAGAAGTATTTAGTGGTTTTTATGAGGATTATACAGAAATTTCTAAGATGCTTTTAGGTTTAATAAATAGCCAAAGAATATAGTCAAAAAGGCTGTTTTTTGGTAGGTTAATTTATCCCTTGACAAGAACTATAAATAGTGTATAATGAGTATATTCAGTAAAAGACAGCACCTTACTCCCTTGGGGGAGGTTAATGGAAATATATAGTTGTTCTGATAAAAAGTACTTAAATAAGAGCATGATGCTCTTGTAAAATTTACGGAAGGGATTCCCAACGTAGTAATACGTCGGAGGGGACGTATGGCACAGTGTGAAGTAGTTGACATGACCATGCCTGGGTTTTTCTCTAGTGAGGATTTCACGGCAGCCAAAATACTGCTTTCAAGCAGGACGGTGGTTGAGGGAACATGCTTCATGCCAGGACGCTCTGGCGATACACGCCACGAGACCATCCATCGGCCTGAACCACGGCACCCAGAAGTTCATCACCCAGTTGCTTGGGTGGGGGAAGTGACGGAAATACGCAGTACCTTGGCTGGAGTGGAAACACTCCGGCCTTTTTATTTTTGCTTCCTTTTAAGGTGTAAATAATAAGCAAAAATATCCCAAGTGAGCAGAGCGACAAGGGATTACCCTGATTTTTACGTTATAATCCACTCATGTCCGAATTAGTTTTAGGTATAGATGAAGCCGGTAAGGGCTGTGTCATTGGTCCGCTGTTTTTAGGTGGGTTTTTAATTTCGGAAGAAGATTATTTAATAGATAAACTTAATAGTTTGGGTATTACCGACTCTAAATTGCTTGTGGCTAAAAAGCGTGAAAGTATCGCTAAAGAAATTAAAAAAATAGCCCACGGTTATAAAGTTATAAAAATTAGCCCTGCCGATATAGATAAATATTCTATAAACGAATTAGAAATTAAACATTCGGCTAATTTAATTAATCATTTCTTGCCCCACCGAACTTATTTAGACGTGCCAGTTGCGGGTGCTGGAATTAAAAAATATTGTTCAGCGATTAATCTGTTTTGCTTAGGTAAAAATAATAAAATTATAGGCGCTAATAAAATGGATAGCACTAATATTGCAGTAGCAGCTGCGTCTATTCTGGCTAAGTCGGAACGAGAAAAATATGTTAAAATTCTAAAAAAGACTTATGGAGATTTTGGTTCGGGTTATCCATCGGATCCTAAAACTATAAGATGGTTGGCTAATTGGAAAAAAACCAAAGGTGAATGGCCACCAATTGTGCGCAGGAAATGGTCTACAATATCAAATATAAAAGATTAAATATCAAAATCATATATTAAAATTTTAATTTGTAATTTTTATTTTTAAACTTTAATTTTTAATTATTTAATGAAATTATATTTTTATGGTGGTGCTGGCGCGGTTACTGGTGCAAATTATTTATTAGAATGTGCCCATTCGACTGGTTCGACAGGCTCACAGCAAGCAGACTCAGGGCAAGCCGTCACCAGAATTTTAATTGATTGCGGTTTGCAACAAGGTGGGCGAATGGCCGAAAAAGAAAACTACGAAAAATTTGCCTACGACCCCTCAACCATAGATGCTGTTTTTATAACACACGCCCATTTGGATCATGTTGGTCGTATTCCTAAACTTTATAAAGAAGGCTTTAGAGGAAAGATTTTTAGCACACATGCTACACTAGATTTAGCTCGTGTTAATTTAGATGATTCTTTACACTTGTTAGAAAGAGAAGCCGAGGAAACTGGTTTAGAACCATTGTTTAACGAAAACGACTTAATTGAATCTTGGAAACTAACTCATGGCAAATCTTACAGCGAAGAAGTAAAAGTAAGTAATAGTATTAGGGCTTTTTTTAAAGATGCTGGCCATATTTTAGGCTCGTCTATTATAGAATTTTATCTTTCGGAGGGTAGTCGCAAGATCAAAATAGTTTTTTCGGGTGATTTAGGAAATTCACCCACACCTCTTTTAAAAAATACAGAAGTTATAACCGAAGCCGATTATGTTTTGGTGGAGTCGGCTTATGGCGATAGAATCCACGAAGATCGTTCTCAAAGAAAAGAAAAATTAAAAGCAGTAATTGAATCTGTTGTAAAAAATGGCGGAGTCTTAATGATTCCGGCTTTTGCTTTAGAAAGAACACAAGAATTACTTTTCGAACTGAATAATCTGGTGGAGTCTGGCCGAATAAAAAAAATACCGGTTTTTATAGATAGCCCTTTGGCTATAAAAGCCACAGCAGTTTATCAAAAATATCCAGATTATTTTAACAAAGAAGTAAACTCTTTAATAAAATCTGGCGACGATCTTTTTAACTTTCCGGGTTTGCAGTTTTCTTTAACCACTGAATCTTCTAAAGCTATAAACGAAGTTTTGCCACCTAAAATTATAATTGCAGGTTCGGGTATGTCGGAGGGTGGGCGAATACTTCACCACGAACGTCGTTATTTACCCGATCCAAAATCTGTTCTTTTAATGATTGGTTATCAAACATCTGGTACATTAGGACGCAGGCTCCTAGATGGTGTACAAGAAGTAAAAATGTTTAGAGAAATTGTTCCTGTAAGAGCTGTAGTGAAGGCTATTGGCGGTTATTCGGCTCATGCCGATCAAACTGGTCTTTTAAAATGGGTGGGCGCTATTAAAGGTGTTAAAAAAGTTTTTGTGGTGCAGGGCGAAGTTGGTCCAGCTTCGGTGCTGGCTGGTAAAATTAAAGAGGGATTTGGTGTTGACGCCGAAGTCCCACACGAAGGGCAAACTTACGAATTATAGATATATATTATAAAATTATTATATGGAACAAACATTTTCAAAAAAGTGGCTTTATATGGGTTTGGTTATTACTATCCTTAACCCAGTTTTCTCGGGTCTAATTTTAGGAGCGGTATATATAACCGAACCTGGGTTAAAAAAATATGGGCGTATTATTTTACCAATCACTGTTATTTGGGGCGCAATAGCTTTTTGGCTTTCGGCAAAATATTTTCCTGTAAGACCTTTATAGAGAACGTGTCTAAAACTTTAACTAACTTTATTTTGGCAGTTTCCACGCTGGTCGGCACCATAATTGGTGTCGGTATGTTTGGCTTGCCTTATGCGGCAAAAATTTCCGGTTTCGGACCAGTTATTTTTTACTTGGTATTACTTGGTATTTTAGTAACCTTACTTCATTTAATGTATGGCGAGGTTGTTCTTAGAACCTCAACTAAACATAGGTTGGCGGGTTATGCCGAAATTTATTTTGGTTCTAAGGGTAAAATAGTTGGTAGTGTTATTTTTTTTATAAATTTATATTTAGCGCTTTTAGCTTATTTGGTTGTGGGTGGGGAATTTTTAAAAAATATTTTTTCTGGATTTTTAAATTTTTCTCCCCAAACCGGAACATTGCTTTTGGCATTAATTGGTTTTGCTGTAGTTTTTAAAGGGATTAAATTGGCCGGTGTTACCGATTTTTTTATGACAGCGATTTTAATTTTAATGGTTTTTGGAATAGGTTTTTTTGGTTATTCGACAATAGATTCAAAAAATTTAATTAACTTTGCTTCAAAGGATTCTTTATTTTTCCCTTATGGCATAGTTCTTTTTTCTTTAGCGGGTGGTTCGGCCATACCAGAGATAAGATCTTTTTTTAAAACTAATGTTAAAAATTATGCTAAGGCAATTATTTTAGGTACGGCTATACCTATTCTAATATATGCAGTTTTTACATTTATTATTTTTAGTATAAGCGGAACTTTTACATCTAAAGAAGCTATTTCTGGTCTTGCAAATTTTCTTGGTAATGGTTTCGTAAGATATGGGGCTATTGTTGGCTTTCTTGCTGTAATAACATCTTTTTTTACGATAGGTTTAAATTTAAAAAATTCTTTCCGGTTTGATTTTAAACTCCCTGTTTTTGTAAGTTTTGTATTAACGGTTGGCATACCACTTTATTTGTTTTTTTCTGGATTCGCAGATTTTATAACCATAATATCTTTGGCCGGTGGAGTAATTGGTGGGTTAGAAGCTCTACTTATAATTTCCCTTTGGATAAAATCTAGAAAAAAAAGCGAAAGGATTCCCGAATATTCACTTAAATTAAGACCTGTAATTGTTGGTCTTTTGGTTTTGGTGTTTTCTTTGGCAATTTTTTATGAACTTATTTATACTCTTTAAAATGTCTAAAATAAATAAACTAGAAGAACTAAAAAAGGAGTTGGAAGAAAATAAAGATTTACCACTGCGCGAATCCAATTTAGTTTTTGGTGAAGGCAATATAGATTCTAAAGTTGTGTTTATCGGCGAGGCGCCCGGCTTTCATGAAGATCAGCAAAGGCGTCCGTTTGTAGGGCGATCGGGTCAACTCTTAAATCAGCTTATAGAGAATATCGGTTGGAAAAGGGAGGAAGTTTATATAACTAATATCGTTAAACGCCGTCCGCCCGAAAACCGTGATCCATTACCTAACGAAATAGAATCTTATAAGCCTTATTTAACAAGGCAAATAGAAATAATAAATCCAATCCTTATAGTAACCTTGGGTCGGTTTTCAATGAATTATTTTTTACCTATGGCTAAAATAAGCCGAGATCAAGGTAAAGTATTCAAATGGGTTAAAGGAGATGGAAAGGAAGTAATAGGAAAGTTTATTGCTCCCGTGTTTCATCCAGCCGCCGCTCTTAGGTCTAATGGTAATATGGAGGCTTTAAAAAATGCTTTTAAAAAGATACCAAAGATTCTAAAAAAGTGTGAAAGCTTGGTTTAGCAAAAAGCTCTGTGGAAAATGTCTTTTTTATGCACAAAATGACCCCATTTTGTGCCTACTTTTAAGAGGCTAACAAAGCTTGACTTCTGTGGTTCAAAAAGCGTATAATTGACGAACAATCTGCTTTTAATGTATAAAAAACCACAACTTAGGTTTTTTCTTGTTTTAACAGCTTTTTTAGCTGTTTTTCTGGTTTCCTCAAATATAGCCCTAGCTGCTTCTAAGAATACTAATTTCGAAAGTGGTCGATATTTAATTGCAACAAAAAGTTACTTTATAAAATCTCTTTTTGGTGTTCAGCATGAGTTTGATTCTGGTTTTACGGCCGACCTAACTACTGGCGAGGTTTGGACTTTGGGAAAAATATTTAAAGTTAACGTTACATCTGTTCCTCTTTATAAAATAAATAGCACAGATGTTGTTGATACTGTTTCTGCTAATGTTGTAAGTGCTGTTTCTGAAACAGTAGTTTCTTTGCAAAAAGATGTTCAAAAACCAAAATTTAGGAATGTTTTACCTACCAATGGAATTACTTGGGGTGCTAGTAAAATTTATAGCGACAATTCTCTAATCTCTACTTTTGGAGGCAAAGAAATTAATGTTGCTATTCTAGATACTGGTGTTAGCGCTTCTCATCCTGATCTAGTTAGTAATATAAAAGATTGTAAAGATTTCACACGAGGTTCTGTACCGCGTTCTGCTTGTGAAGATAAAAATGGTCACGGCACACATGTGGCTGGAATAATTGCAGGCAATGGCGGTTTTGATACTAAGGGTGTTTGGGGTATAGCCAGCGAAGCTAATTTATTGGTTTATAAAGTTTGCCGTAACGATGGCACTTGTTGGGCGGATGATGTAGCTTCTGCTTTGGACTATGCTATTACCACAAGTAAGACTAATATTGTTTTTATTGGTTTAGGTGGAAATAATGAAAGTTCTGTTTTAAAAAATTCTATAGATTCTGCTTTAAATAAAAATGTTTTAGTTATTACTGGAGTGGGTAATGATGGCCCAGACAAAGCTTCAATAGATTGGCCAGCAGCTTATAAAAATATAGTTTCTGTGGGTGCCTTAACCGAAGATGGTATTGTGGCTACTTGGTCTAGTAGAGGTGTAAATGATGGTGATTACATAAAAGAAGAAAGAGAGATTTCTTTTGTGGCCCCAGGCGTAAATGTAGAATCAACTTGGGTTGATGGCAGTTACCGCTTTCTTTCGGGAACTTCTATGGCTGCGGCTTATGTTGCCGGTATAGCTACTAAAATATGGAATGGTTCGGCTACAAGTACATTGGTTAATTTAGAAAAACTAAGCCAAGATATTGGTTTGCTGGGCGATGATAACGCTACTGGTTTTGGTATGTTGGTTTTACCTAAAAGCAAAATAGAAACCCCAATTACTTCGTTGCCATAATTAGATAATAAATAGATTATATTTTATCCCGCCAGAAACATAAGCTGTTTCTGGCGGGATTTGTTATAATCAAAATATGTTCACTGGCGTAAATCGTATTATAAAAATTATTGTGGCAGCGGATTTTTTTTATAATTCGGCTTTTGCTTCTTTTGGCCCGGTTTTTGCGATTTTTTTGACTAGTCAAATTCAAGGCGGTTCAGCCAAAGTGGCTGGTTTTGCGGCTTCAATTTATTGGATAGTTAAATCTATCTTCCAGTTACCAATTGCACGTTTTTTAGATAAAACTGATGGTGAACGCGATGATTTTTGGGCGCTATTTTTGGGTTATTTTTTAAGCTCACTTATTCCTATTGCTTATATTTTTGTTACAAAGCCGGTTCACTTATATATTGTTCAGGGTTTTTACGGTTTTATAATGGCATGGGCGGTGCCGGCTTGGTATTCAATTTTTACTAGGCATGTAGATAAATGGAGGATTAGTTTTGAATGGAGTTTAGATAGCGTTTTTTCGGTTGGGCTTGCCGCTTCGGTAGCCACAGCTTTGGGTGGTTATGTAGCCGATAAATATGGTTTTGTAGTTTTGTTTCTTTCGGCCAGCGCTATATCACTTTTATCTTCTTTCTTACTACTTGGGTTACTTAGCCATCTTAGCCCAAAAAAACATTATCAAGATAGAATAATCCCCGAACGCCATAGAAAAATAGTTCAGTAGACTTACGCGCCAATATTTGTTAGCTTTTTGGCAAGATAGGTTTGGGTGTTCTTTTAAAAAAGGAGATAATATGAAAGCTCTCAAAAGCATTGGCGAGATAATTGCCGTAGTACTTACTCTTGTTGTCTGTATTGGTTGGGGTTTGATTCGTGGTTATGCCTTTAACTGGATCCGTCCGATTATAGCTTTGGGAGGTTTTAGAAAATGAAAAGAAAATATGTTTTTGGCCGCAAGCCAGCATTGGTTGTTACTTCTAGAGATACGGAAAAATTACTTGTCCCGCTTCTTGAAGAAGTAGGCATATTTCCCGAAGTGCATTGTTACCGACCTGAATTTGTTGAGGACGGCGCGGAATTACATCTAGCTGAAGCTTGTTTTATAGGCGTCCAAAATATTAAGGATCACATCGGTCTTTGCAAAACTCATATGGAGGGTTTAAGAAAAGATCCTTTGTCTGTGGAGGTGTGAGATGAAAGACATGGAAAAAAAGATGTTGGCAATTCTTAATGATTCAGATCATGCTGTAAATCTAATCACAAACGCTAGATTGCCAGGGCAGGCTTTAGATTATGACGTACCATTCGAAGTTATTTCTAGAGTTGGTCTTGAAACCCTAAGAAAACATTCGGCGAGGTTAGCTATCAATGTGGAGCATTCAGATTATGGCAACTATTTCCTAGAAGAGGAGTGTGATTAAAATTGAACCGAGATATTTAAGCCGAGCAGAAAAACCTGCTCGGTATTTTAATTTCTTGACGTATGATAAGGCATAGGTGTATTTTTAATCTATGGCAAAGGCAAAGAAGAAAACTACAATTGATATATTTTCAGATAAAGATATAGAACTCCACGAGTTGGATTGTCGTTTAGACAAATTGAACAAGCTTGAAAATTTTGTTATCTTGGTCAAACAAGAATATCAGATTAGGCGTTTGGAATTAGAAATAAAAGAGCTCAAAAACGCTCTTGCCATGTAGTTCTTTAAAAAGGAGGAGATCATGTCCAATACGGTAGTATATTTTGTTATTGGCTTAGTGTTTAGCTTTTTTTATGTAAAAAAAAATATACTATCCAGAACTGGAGAAGTGCACGGTTTCGGAGTATTATTAATATTGACTGTAATTTTTTTAGTGTGTGCCGCCATATGGCCAGTTCTTTTGCTTGTTGATATCGTGATTTTTATCCTAATGTTTCTAGGTAAATTATCTTCAAAATAGAAAACTTGAACTTGTTTGATGATGCACGACACATAAAGTCGTGCATTTTTCTTTTGAGTCAAAGTTGCTAATATTAAAGCCAATACAATGAATCAAGAAATTGCTAAAATTTTTAAAGAAATATCTATTCTACTTTCAATGCAAGGTGTGGCATTTAAACCGCAGGCGTTTGAGCGGGCGGCCACGAACATAGAAAACCTAGGCGAGGATTTAAAAGATATATATAAAAAAGGTGGTACTAAGGCTCTAGAACAAATTCAAGGTGTAGGTAAGAGCATGGCAGAAATGATAGAGGAGTATTTAAAAACAAAAAAAATTAAAGAACATTTAGCTTTAAAGAAAAAAATTCCGGTGGATATAGAGGGCTTAACTAGTGTGGAGGGCGTTGGCCCCAAGGGTGTATACAAACTTTATAAGAAGCTAGGCATTAGAACCTTAGGCGATTTAGAAAAATCGGCTAAGGCAGGCTTAATTAAAAATTTAGAAGGCTTTGGTGAAAAATCGGAGGAAAAAATTTTACGTGGTTTAGAGTTTGTTAAAAAGCACAGCGGTAGATATGTTTTAGGTTTTGTTTTACCCGAAATTAGGGAAATTGTTTTGCGTTTAGAAAAAAGTAAATATGCTGATAAAGTTTTGCTTTGTGGTTCGGCTCGAAGGATGCAGGAAACCATAGGTGACGCCGATATTTTAATAACTTCTAAAAATGCAAAAGAAGTTATGGATCTTTTTATAAAAATGCCAGAAGTTGGAAGGGTGGTAGCAAAAGGCGAAACTAAAAGCGTTGTTAAGTTAAATAATGGTTTAGAAGTAGACTTGCGTGTGGTAGCGCCCAAAAGTTTTGGTGCGGCGGCACAGTATTTTACAGGTGATAAAAACCACAACGTAGAGTTACGAAAAATCGCCATAGACAAAGGCTATAAATTAAACGAATATGGCTTATATTCCGCCAAAGGCGGATCCGCCTCGGGCGGAAAAGGCGAAAAGTTAATAGCTGGTAAATCAGAAGAAGATATATATAACGCACTGGATATGGATTTTATTCCTCCAGAACTTAGAACCTTAAATGGCGAGATAGAAGCGGCTCAAAACCATAAACTTCCTAAGCTGGTTGATTACGGCGATTTAAAAGGCGATTTACAAATTCAAACAACTTGGACAGATGGCGAAAATACCATAGAAGAAATGGCCGAAGCCGCTATAAAAATAGGTTTGGAATATATTTTAATTACGGATCATACAAAATCGCTTGCAATGACAGGTGGTTCAGATGAAAAGAAACTAGAAAAGCAGATGGCAGAAATTGATAAAATAAATAAAAAGTTACAAGCTTCAAGTTACAAGTTTCGTGTTTTGAAGGGTGCCGAAGTAAATATCTTAAAAAATGGT